>Ga0114960_10000171_pt1 | contig 51084 bp, 50 predicted proteins | sample C_130625_MF_Meta_FD_92637 | JGI IMG/M metagenome (GOLD analysis project Ga0114960, IMG submission 92637) | Freshwater microbial communities from Lake Croche, Canada to study carbon cycling - C_130625_MF_MetaG | ecosystem: Environmental > Aquatic > Freshwater > Lake | place: Lake Croche, Canada...
TCAATAAGGATATTTCCCTCTTGATGATCGAAGACGGTCAGTGGATCGAAGCAGGCACTGAAGTTGTTAAAGACATCTTCAGTCAAACAGCTGGTATCGTGACTGTTACCCAGAAGAATGACATTCTTAGGGAGATTATTGTTCGTTCGGGCAAGCTGCACCTGATTGCAGATAGCAAGGTCTTGGCCCGCTATGCTGATGATGGCAAGATGGTTAATCCAGGCGAAGAGATTGCCCCGGGTCTGGTGGCTGAGGGCATGCAGTTTGTGGAGTCTGTTGATACTCCCGAAGGAGGGGCTCTGTTGTTGCGCCCTGTGGAGGAATACAGCATTCCCGATGAGGCCCATTTGCCTGAATTGGGTTCTGTAAAGCAGAGCAATGGTCCTTCCATGGGTTTAAAGGCCGTTCAGCGGCTCACCTTCAAGGATGGTGAGTTGGTTAAGTCGGTGGAAGGGGTGGAGCTGCTACGTACCCAGCTGATGCTGGAAACCTTTGACACCACCCCCCAGATGACTGTGGATGTGGAAGCGGTGCCTGATAAGCGAGCCAAAACAATTGAGCGCTTGCAGTTGGTGATCCTTGAGTCCCACCTGGTGCGTCGTGACACTCTTTCCGATGCCAGCCATGGTTCCACCCACACAGAAGTGAAGGTGGCCGATGGAGACAACATCAAGCGTGGCGATGTGGTGGCCACCGTGCAAATCCTCTGCAAGGCCGATGGTGATGGGGTGGTTCAGCTGCCTGATTCAGTGGAAGGGGAGCCGATTCGGCGGTTGATCGTTGAGCGGCCCGCCGACACCATCAGCATTGCCCTGGGCCAAGCTGGCTCCAGCGTGGTGTCTGGCCAGCGGGTGGTGGAGGGTGAGGACCTGGCCCCTGGGGTGCCAGCCCCCCACAGTGGCCAAGTGGACTCCATTGATGGTGAAACCCTCGTTCTGCGGGTGGGCCGTCCCTACATGGTTTCCCCGGATTCAATCCTGCATGTGCGCGATGGCGACCTGGTACTTCGGGGAGACACCCTTGCCCAGTTGGTGTTTGAACGGGCTAAAACCGGAGATATCGTCCAAGGTTTGCCGCGGATTGAAGAGCTGCTTGAGGCCCGTCGCCCCCGGGAATCTGCCGTGCTTTGCCGCAAGCTTGGCACCGTAAAGATTGAGCAAAACGAAGACGACGACTCCACCACGGTTTCTGTGATTGAGGGTGACGAACAAAGCACCGAATATCCGATCCTGATGGGCCGCACCGTGATGGTTAGCGACGGTCAGCAGGTGGAGGCCGGTGGGCTGCTCACCGATGGGCCGATTAACCCCCACGAACTGCTGGAAGTGCTGTTCGAAGACCTGCGTGGCCGCCATGCATCTATGGATGCGGCAAACCAGGCGATTTCCCGCCTGCAAACTGCGCTGGTGCAGGAAGTACAGAACGTTTACAAGTCCCAGGGGGTGACCATCGATGACAAGCACATCGAAGTGATCGTGAGGCAGATGACCTGCAAGGTGCGCGTGGAGGATGCTGGCGATACCACCCTGTTGCCCGGCGAACTAATCGAGCTCCGTCAGGTGGATCAGGTAAACCAGGCCATGGCCATTACCGGTGGGGCCCCTGCCGAGTTCACCCCTGTGTTGCTGGGCATCACTAAGGCCTCGCTAAATACCGACAGTTTCATCTCCGCCGCCAGCTTCCAAGAGACCACCCGCGTACTCACGGAGGCGGCGATTGAAGGTAAGAGCGATTGGTTGCGCGGTCTCAAGGAGAACGTGATCATTGGCCGCCTGATCCCTGCTGGCACTGGCTTCAGTGGTTTTGAGGAGGAGCTGCGGGCCGAGGCCGGTCCCCACCCCGACATCCTTGATGAGGAGAACGCCGGTTACCGCCGCGTCACAAATCTGCGGCCCGACTACACCGTGGATATGCCCACCCCCGCCCCCAGTGCAGCGGTGCTTGATGATCCTTCCGATGAGGATCTGGAGGCCACCCGTAGTCGCCACGGCATCGCCGAAGGCAGCAAGTTTGCCGCCTTCGCCCGGCCGGTCATTGGTGATGACCTGGTCCCTGAGGAGTTGCTGCCTGATCCCGAGGCCTTAGAAGGTCTTCAGGAAGAGGGTCTCCTCACTGAGGAGGATTGATCGATGGCAACTGTCACTGATTTGCAGCCCCGGTTGCTGCCCAAAAGGCGCCTACCTCGCTTTGGCTTTCATAGCCACTGCGAAGGCCTGAATGGTCGGCTGGCCATGCTTGGGTTTATCGCTCTGCTGGCGGTAGAGCAATGGCTGGGCCACGGTCTGTTGGTTTGGCCCTGAGTTCAGCGGCTCCAGCTCTTTTGGGTCAGAGCTTGCCGCAATTGGAGGCTTGGGCCGTGGGCCAAGGGCTGCCCCCCTTTCGGGGGCGGCAATTGCATGATTGGCTGTATGCCAAGGGTGCCAGCGACTGGCAGGCGATCACTGTGTTGCCAGCCCCTTTACGGGCTGCGGCGCCCCTGCCCCTGGGTCGATCTAAGGAGCTGCATCGTTCCTTGGCCCGGGACGGCACCCTCAAGTTGCTGTTACAGACCGCTGACGGCCTGACGATTGAAACGGTGGGGATTCCCAGTGATGACCGCCTCACGGTTTGCGTATCCACCCAAGTGGGCTGTCCCATGGCCTGTCGTTTCTGTGCCACGGGCAAAGGGGGGCTGCAGCGCTCGTTGGCCACCCATGAAATTGTTGATCAGCTGTTGAGCGTGCGCCAGGCCATGGACCGCCGCCCCAGCCATGTGGTTTTCATGGGCATGGGTGAGCCGCTGCTCAACATTGATGCGGTGCTTGCTGCCATCAACTGTTTCTGTCGGGATCTGGGCATGGCCCAGCGCCAGATCACCGTCAGTACGGTCGGCGTGCCCCATACCCTGCCCCAATTGGCCGAGGCCGCCCTGGCCCAATTGGGCCGTTGCCAGTTCACCTTGGCCGTGAGTCTCCATGCCCCAAACCAGGAGCTGCGCGAGGAGTTAATCCCCACGGCAAAGGCCTATCCCCTGGGGCAATTGCTAAGCGATTGCCGCCATTACTTAGATATCACTGGCCGCCGGGTGAGCTTTGAATACATCCTGCTGGGGGGCCTAAATGATGGGCACGACCAAGCTGAGGCCTTAGCCGACCTAGTTAGTGGTTTCCAGAGTCATGTGAACTTGATCCCTTACAACCCCATTGAAGAGGAAGCCTTCCAGCGGCCTAGCCCCGAGCGGGTTCAGGGCTTTAGGCAAGTGCTCAGCCAAAGGGGGATTGCCGTGAGTGTGCGGGCTAGCAGGGGCCTCGATCAAGATGCCGCCTGTGGTCAGTTGCGGCGAAGATTGCAAACGAATACCAGCTCCTAGATCCATTTGTTTAGGGGCTGTGGCCTAACCAGGCTCGGCTTCTGCCTCAAACGAACCGCGCGGCACGGATTCCTTCCAGGGGGCCAGCACCGCCAGCAACAGCAGGCTGGGCACCGCTGCTGCCAGGGTTAAGGCAAAAAAACTGCTCCAGCCCACCGCCTGGGCAAGGAAGCCCGCCGGTGCAGCTAGTAGCGATCGGCTGAGGGCATAAACCCCAGAGAACAATGCATATTGGGTGGCTGAATAGCGGGGATTGCAGAGGCTCATTAACAACGCCAGGAAGGCCGCCGTGAGCATGCCGTGGGCGAAATGTTCCACGGTCACCGTAACCATCAAATCCTCGAGACTCCCCCCGGAACGGGCCAGGGCCCAGTAAGTGAGGTTGGTTAGTGAACCAATGATGCTGAACAGCCAGAGGGAGCGATTTAGGCCCAATCGTCCGTAAAGCAGGCCACCGGTGGCCGTGCCGGCCATGGTGGCGGCAATGCCCCAGCCGCCATTTACGGCACCAATAAGTTCGGCGCCATAGCCCTTCTGCAGCATGAAGGGCACAGCCATCAGGTTGAGCAGCCCCTCCGGCCAGCGATACAGCATCACTAGGGCCAACAGCTGCCAAGCCCGTTGGCCCCCCGTGCGGTGCAGGAATTCCTTGGCGGGCCCCAGCACCGCTTGGCGCAGGCTGGTGACTGGAAACTTCACCGCTGCCAGCCGCGGGGCTCCGACGGTGAAAGGGATTACTGCGGCCAGCATCAGGGCTGCACCGCAAAAGGCTGCTGGCCAGCCCCAGCGGCCAGCCACAAGGAACCCCCCTGCCCCGATCGCCAGCATCGCCGCCCGATAGCCCAGGGCCGCCGCCGCCGCCCCAGCCCCCCGTTCCTGCTCGCTGAGCAGATCGGTGCGATAGGCGTCCACAACAATGTCTTGGGTGGCGCTGACCACCGCTAGGGCCACGGCGGCGCTCCCCACCAGGGTCAGGCTGAGCGGATCGGCGTGGGGGTGCAGCAGGGCCATGGAGCCGATGCCGATCACCAGCAAAAACTGCAGCAGCAGCATCCAGCCCCGGCGTTGGTCAGGCCAGGGAATCGGCCAGCGATCGAGCAGCGGCGCCCAAAATAATTTGAGGGTGTAGGGCAGCTCTGCCAGCCCCAGTAGACCGATCATGCCAAGCGGTATCTGGCTGGCGGTGAGCCAACCCTGTAGGAGCTTGCTGCCCACCATCAGGGGAATCCCACTGGCTACCCCCTCCAGCCCCACGCTCAGAATCCGTCGCCAACTACTGGGGGGGGAGGGCTCCAAGGCAGGGCCTGGCTAGCTGGCGCGAACCCTAGGGGGTAGAGCAACCGCGGGTCGATCAGAATGCTGAGATCTCCGTAGGTCCCCCCCCATGTCGTTCTTTAGATCCACCCTGTTGCCGGCCCTGATCGTGCTGCTTTTTGCCGCGGCATTGGTGGCGGTGAGCGCGCGCACTTGGTTACCAGGTGATATGGCTGCTCCGGCCCCCTTGGCCTAGGTCCAATGCTTGATCCTTCAATGGCCGGGGCGGCGCCCCTTGCCGACGACCTCTTGATCGATCTGGCCTTGCTTGAGGGGGAACTCCGGGCGGAGGCGGCCGCAGATCCGCTTGATTTGCTGCTGGAAACCGCTGAGGAGCCCCCGGAATCAGCGGAATTACGGGAGGCGCTTTGCCGGGGGGCCCTGCTGCAGCTCCAGGGGGACCACGACCAGCAGCTGCAGGCCCTCAAGGTGTTTTGTGAACATCGCTATGCCAGGGCCGTACCCCTGCTGCTGCCCCTATTGCGCAGCAGCTGTCCGATCCTGCGGATGAGTGCCGTTTATGCCCTCGGCCGTAATCCAGAGCCCCAGGCCCTGCCGGAGCTCCAGCGGCTGTTCCAGGAAGACAGCAATGGCTTTGTGCGTAAGGCCCTGGCCTGGAGCCTCGGCAACTACAACGACGTCAGCGTGCTTCCCCCTTTGGTGCGCGCCCTGGAAACTGATATCGCTGCCGTGCGGCTCTGGGCGGCCAGTTCCCTGGCCGATGGGGCCCTGGCCCATGGGGAGCAGCGGCCGATGGTGGTGCGTCAATTGTTGTTGAGCCTGCGCATTGATGGCGAAGCGGCAGTGCGCAGCAACAGTGCTTGGGGGCTAGGACGTTTACATCCGCAGTTGGAGCCCCCCCTGGCTGAGGAGTTGCAACAGGGGTTACTGCAAGCTCTGCTCCATGATCCAGATCCAGGGGTGCGGGAAGACGCCCGTAATGCCCTGGAGTCCGTGGCCGATCCGGGGATGGTGGAGCGCTTGCGCACCCTGGTGGAAGAAGGGTTATTGACCTAGGGATTGTTAGCTCACGAACTGCTGGCCTGAAATCTGGTTAACATTTGATTTCTTCCCATGCCGCCGTGCCGCAGCAGAGCATCCGATTCCGCATTAGGCCCGATGGCCGGGTGGAGGAGCTCGTTGAAGGGGTCCAGGGTGTTGGTTGCCAGGAGCTCACCCGCTCGATCGAAGCCCGACTGGGCAGCGTTCAAACCACCAGTGCCACCCCAGACCACTACGTTACGGCTGGCGAGCAACTCACCGTTCAGCAGAGCAGCCATGTCGCACTTCAGCACGGTTAAAACTGAACTTCGCGATCGCGAGGCCCTGGTGGCAGCCCTGCGGGACCTGGGCCAAGACCCAAGGGAGGGTAGTCAGCCAGTGCGCGGCCACCGGGGTCAAACGGTAACGGCAGAGCTTTGTTGCCCCCAGGTAGATGGGGCAGACATCGGCTTCCGCTGGAACAGCAATGAGCAACGCTATGAATTGGTAAGCGACCTGGAGCTCTGGAACCAGCCGGTGCCAGTGGAGCGTTTTCTTGCCCAGTTGACCCAGAGATATGCCTTGCAATCAATCCTGGCCAGCACAGCGGCAGAGGGTTTCCAAGTGAGTGAGCAGCAAAACAGCGCCGATGGCAGCATTGAACTGGTGGTAACCCGCTGGCACGACCCTGGTGAGCGTTGATCCAGCCATTGCCTTCCAGGCGTTGCCGGCCCCAGGCCCCGGCCACCGGCGCAGCGGCCTAGAACCACTACTGGGCGGAGCCCTGCGGGAACAGGCCGTTTGGGTGGATGAAGCGGTGTGCATCGGCTGCCGCTATTGCGCCCACGTGGCCAGCAATACTTTTTTGGTGGAGCCCACCTATGGCCGCTCCCGGGTGATCCGCCAGGACGGTGACAGCACTGAACGGATTCAGGAGGCCATTGATACTTGCCCAGTGGATTGCATCCATTGGGTGGCTTTTGCCCAGCTGCCAGCCCTAAGGGAGCAGTTGGAGGGCCAGGAATTGCTTCCCCTGGGCCTGCCCAGCGCGACTCGACCAAGGCGCGGTTAATCCCCATGGCAATTCCCTGCCGTCGATTTGGGCGCACGGAGTTGCCCATGCCGCTGCTCAGCCTTGGCGGCATGCGTTTTCAGCAGAGCTGGAGTGAGTTAACGGCTGCTCAGCTCACGGTTGCAAGCCAGGCAAACCTGGAGGCCACCTTGGCGGCGGCGGTGGCGGCTGGCATGCACCACGTGGAAACCGCCCGCCACTACGGCAGTTCCGAACTTCAATTGGGCAAGGCTTTGCGCCGCTTTGCTGATCCCAAGCGAATTCTTCAAACTAAGTTGCCGCCCCAGGAGGACTCGGCCCTGTTTGAGGCGCAACTGGAACGTAGTTTCGAAGCCCTGGGGGTCCAGCGGGTGGACCTCTTGGCGGTCCATGGCCTAAATCTGCCGGAACATTTGGAGCAGACCCTGCGGCCGGGGGGCTGTATCGAGGTACTTCAGCGTTGGCGAGCTGATGGTTGCATTGGTCATCTGGGCTTTTCCACCCATGCCCCCACAGACCTAATTGTGGCGGCGGTGGAAAGCGACGCTTTTGATTTTTTGAATCTGCATTGGTATTTCATTCGCCAGGAAAATCAGGCGGCCCTGGAGGCCGCCCGGCGCCGGGATATGGGCGTCTTTCTGATCAGCCCCACCGATAAGGGGGGCCACCTGCATAGCCCCTCGAAGCGGCTAGAAACCCTTTGCTCTCCCTTACATCCAATTGTTTTTAATGATCTCTTCTGCCTGAGCTCGCCCCTGGTTCACACGATCAGCGTTGGGGCGGCCCGCCCTGGGGACCTGGATCTGCATCTGCAGGCGGTGGGGATGCTGGATCAGGCGGAACAGCTCCTGCCAGCGGTGATTGAACGGCTGGACCGGGGCCTGGAGGAAAGGTTGGGGCGCCCCTGGCTCGATAGTTGGCAGCAGGGACTGCCCCCCTGGCAGGAGACCCCAGGGCAGATAAATCTCCCCCTATTGCTGTGGCTTTACAACCTGCTGCAGGGTTGGGAACTGGAGAGTTATTGCCGGGCCCGCTATGGCTTGCTGGGTAATGGGGGCCATTGGTTTCCTGGGCGCAATGCCAATGGCTTCGGCGCTGACCCCACCACTGAGGGGGCAGTTACTGAAGAGCAACTTTTAGCGGTGTTAGACCAGAGTCCCTGGAGGCAGCGGATCCCAGGGATTTTGCGGGAGTTAAGGCAACAATTCTCTGGCGAAGAACTGCAGCGGCTCAGTAATTAACAAGCCTACTAATTATTAGTACTACTAATTGTTATTCCTGCTGATTAGGCACTGGCTTGTTGGCCCAGGGGTTGCTTGGCCGGTATCCCCACGGCGCGGGGATAGCTACTGGGGCAGGGGGCCTGGGGGGTGAGCGGGATCCCATGGCGCTGGCCCCGGCCCCGGGGTAGGTCCAGGGCGCGGGCTTCCCCCACCTGGGCCTTCAGCAGCAGGGCGGCCCGAGCCAACTGCTCGGCATCTTCGCTACTCCATTGGCCCCGATAGAGCAGGGCAGTGCCGGAGCTAGTTAGGAGGGGTACCAGGTATTCGGCCACCACCGGTGCCGCTGCCACCGCCCGGGCCACCGCCAGCTGAAAGCGGCCGCGGCAGGCCTTTTCCCGCCCACTTTTCTCAGCCCGTTCACAGCGCAGCTCCACCCGCTCGCCCAGGCCTAGCTCTTGGGCCATGGCGCCCACGGCCTCTAACTTGCGGCCCACGGAATCCACCAGGGTCAGTTGGGCCTTGGGCAGGGCAATGGCGATGGCCAGCCCTGGGAAGCCACCGCCGGTGCCCACATCGATCACCGAAAGTTCGGCGTTGGGGTTCGTTAGCCAGGGTTCGAGGGGCCAGAGGCTGTCAAATACCTGGCCGATCCAGTAGTCATCGCCCTCCACCAGCCGGGTGAGGTTGAGCCGACTGTTCCAGTGGCGCAACAACTCCTGCAGTTGCCCAAATTGGCTGGCCTGCAAGGCGTTGGGCTGCCAGCCCAGCAGATCCCAGGGGAGGTGGTCGGTCAGGGCACTAAGGCTTGGTCTCCCTAGGATCGCAAGCCAGTGGACCCCTTAGCCCCTTGGCTGCCCCAGCCCCCAGCCTCTATGAGCTCCTAGAGGTGTCGGCGGATGCCAGCCCTGGCCAGCTGCGCGCCGCCTTCCGTCAGCTAAGCAAACGCTTCCATCCAGATACCACCACCTTGCCCCAGGCCGAAGCCAGTCGCTGCTTCCGCCAGTTGCAGGAGGCGATGGCGGTGTTGGCTGATCCCGAACAAAGGCGCCTTTACGACGCCAGCCTGGGGGCGCCGCCAGCTCCCGTGCCCCCGGTCGGGCGGCCCGCCAAGGATCCGCCCCAGCGCCGGGAGCTTTCCGGCGGCGAATGGTTTGCCCTGGTGCTACTGGGTGGGGCCTTGTTGTTCAGCTTGGCCTTGGGGCTGGGCCTGGCATGGTGGCGGGGCATGGCGTTGTTGCACGATGCTCCCCAGCTCTGATACGCCGCTCTATGGCCACCCCCTACCGGCCCTGGAGCAGTGGTTGTTAACCACGGGATTTGAACGGGATGAGGGGGATCCCAGTAGTTGGCATTTGCATTTGGCCCAGTGGTCAGCGCAGCTCCACCTCCAAGCCGATGGGCTGAAAGTTATCTGGACCAGGGGGGAGCAGGCCACCAGCCGACATTTTTCCTACGGCCTCAGCCGGGCCGACATGGAGGCGGCGCTGTTGGCGGGACCCTAGAGGGCGGCCAATCCCTGGGCCAGCAGCTCGTAGGAGCGTTCAAGTTCAGCTGCGCTGATGCATAGGGGTGGCATCAGATAAACCACCGAACCAAGGGGTCGCAGAAATAGGCCGCCGGCAAGGCAGTGCCGTTGTAAATCAAGGCCAATCGTTTGCAGGTACCCGCTGGGGCCCTGCAGTTCGAAGGCCGCCACAGTGCCCAGCAGCCGAGGCCTTTGGGCCAGAGGCTGGCTAGCCACCAGCCCTTCCAGCAGGGGCCGGTGCCAGCTCTCCAGTTGCTGGTAGCGCTGGGGAAATTCCTCCAGTACATCAAGGCTGGCATTGGCGGCAGCACAGCCGAGCGGATTGGCCGTGAAGCTGTGGCCATGGAAAAAGGTGCGCTCCGCTTCCGGACCAACAAAGCCCTGATACAACTCCTCGGTGGCAAGGGTGCCACCCATGGGTAAAAAGCCACCGGTGAGCCCTTTGGATAGGGCCACTAGGTCTGGATAGAGACCCGCCCGCCGGCAAGCAAACAGCTCCCCGCTGCGGCCAAAGCCAGTCATCACTTCATCGGCTATCAATAGGGCCCCTGCGGCCCGCACCCGTTCTTGCACCGCCCCTAAGAAGGCCGGTCGCACCAGGGCCATGCCGCCAGCCCCCTGCAGTAAAGGCTCAAGGATCACCGCCGCCGTGGGGGTTTCCAGCAACTGCTCAAGCACTGCTAGGGCCGCCGCCTCCCGCTGCTCGATGCTGTTATCAGCCCACCAGGTGCTGGGCCAAGGGGCCCGGGCCACCGCAAATAGCAGCGGTTCAAAGGGGGCTGAAAATAGGCCCCTGGCCCCCACGGCCATCGCCCCGAAGGTGTCGCCGTGATAAGCCCCTTCAAAGGCAATGATTTGGCGCCTCTGGGGATCCAGCCGTTGCCAGTGTTGCCAAGCAATTTTTAAAGCCACCTCCACCGCGGTGGAGCCGTTGTCGGAAAAGAAGAGACGGTTGAGGCCTGGTTCGCCGTTGGGGCCCGCCGGCCAGAGGGCACAGAGCCGCTCGGCCAGCAGCTCCGCCGGCCGATGGCGGAAGTTGGCAAAGATCACCTGTTCCAGCTCCAGGGCCTGGGCGGCGATGGCGGCCGCCACCCGGGGTTCCCCATGGCCATGGAGGGTCACCCACCAGCTGCTGATGCCATCGATCAGGCGCCGGCCGTCTTCCAGCTCCAGCCAGATGCCCTGGCCGCGGCGCACCGCCAAGGGGGCTGGCCCCCGCCCCGGTTGGTTGAAAGGGTGCCAGAGGTGCGGATGCCAGCCGGGGGTTTGGGAATCAGCCATGGGGTCGGGCCATCTGGCTGGCGTCCACTGATTTGTCAAAGGCTTCGGCGCTGATGGCATCGAGGGCCAGGGCTGCCTCCCGCAGGCTTAGGCCTTCCTTATGGGCGTGGAGGGCGATTTTGGCGGCGCGGTCGTAGCCGATTACCGGGGCGAGCGCTGTCACCAGCATTAGGGATTGGTCCCTCAATTGTTCGATCTTGCGGTTATTCACCTGCATCCCCTCCACCAGGTGTTCCCGCAGGGAGTGGCAGCAGTCGGTGAGCAGGGCGCCGCTCTGCAGCAGGTTGAGCCCCAGCAGTGGTTTGTATACGTTCATTTGCAGGTGACCACCGCTGCCGCCGATGGCCACGGCCTGGTCGTAACCAATGATCTGGGCGGTGGCCATGGCCACGGCTTCGCATTGGGTGGGATTCACTTTGCCGGGCATGATCGAGCTGCCTGGTTCATTGGCAGGCAGCAGCAATTCGCCAAGGCCAGCCCTGGGGCCGCAGGCCAGCAGCCGAATGTCATTAACGATTTTGTGAAGGGCCCCGGCCAGTAGGCGCAGCCTGGCCATTTGCTGCACCAGGCCGTCGTGGCTGCCCATCAGGGCAAAACGGTTGCCGTCGCAGCGCCAGGTCACCCCATCCCATTCACTCAATAAACGGCAGGCCTCCTCGGCGAAGCCGGCCGGAGCCCCCAGGCCGGTGCCCACGGCGGTTCCCCCCAGGGGCAACATTCTTAGTTCTTCAAAACCGGCGGCGATCCGCTCCCCCGCAGTGGTTAGTTGGGCGGCCCAGCCCCCCAACTCCTGGCCAAGGCTGAGGGGCACGGCGTCCTGCAGGTGGGTGCGGCCGATTTTCACCACATCGCCCCAGAGGCTGGCCTTGGTTTCAATGCTCAGCACTAGGGCCCGGAGGGCAGGCAGTAACTGCAGCCGTTGTTGGTGTTCGGCGGCGAGCTGGATGGCACTGGGGAAGACGTCGTTGGTGCTTTGGCTGCGATTTACATGGTCATTGGGGTGCACGGTGGCCTTTGAGCCCCTTGGCTGGCCGGCCAGTTCGCAGGCCCGGTTGGCGATCACCTCGTTGAGGTTCATGTTTGTTTGGGTGCCGCTGCCGCTCTGCCAGGTAGACAAAGGAAATTCAGCATCGAGCTGGCCCTGCTCCACCTCCTCGGCCGCTTGGCTTATCCAGCGGCAGCGGTGGGCATCCAGTTGGCCAAGGCCGTGGTTGGCCAGGGCGGCGGCCCGTTTGATCCTGGCGATGCCATGGATGAGGGCCAGGGGCATGGGCTCCTGCCCCAGCCGGAACATCTGGCGGGCCCGCTCTGTTTGGGCTCCCCAGTAGCGATCAGCAGGAACGGACATCTCGCCAAGGCTGTCGGATTCGGTGCGGAAAGCCTGATCAACCATGAAAGAAAAGAGTAAGGTTGCTACTTCTTAACCAGGGTCTCCTAGCACTGGATGACTCTGTGTTGTTCCTTCGGGTCCAGCGATGCTCGAGCACTTGCTCCCCCCGCTAAACGACCACAATTTGCCCTGGATGGATACCATCCATCCGATCGTGGTGCACTTTGTCATTGCGATGGCATTGATCACTGTTGTTTTTGATTTCATTGGGGCCGTCACTGGCCGCAGAAGCCTGTTTGAGGTGGGTTGGTGGAACCTGCTTTTTGCCACCGCGGCTATTTTTGTTGCAATTATTTTTGGACAGGTGGAGGCTGGCTTGGCAAATCCCTATGGGGCTTCCCGAGAAATCCTCAACATTCACAGCACCATTGGTTGGTCTTTGGCCGGCATACTTTCTGTGCTTACCGGCTGGCGCTATGTGTTGCGCAGTCAAGATCCGTTGAACCTGCCCCTAGCTTTTCTTGGGGCTGATGCATTGTTGGCTGGCCTGGTGTTTCTGCAGGTATACCTTGGCGACAAGCTGATCTGGATCTATGGCCTGCATACGGTCAAGGTGGTTTCAGCCATGCGGGAGGGCCTGCTGTGATTTCGCTGTTTATTTCTACATCTTTATTGAACTCTGAGAGCCCAATATTTCAGATTTCTAAGAGTTTGGGCGCCAATGAGCTTCCCTACAGCTTGCCAATCCACCCAAACCTGGTGCACTTAACCATAGGTTTGTTTGTTATAGCTATTGCCTTTGATTTTGCAGGGGCTTTTTACCCCCTTGAAAAACGGATTTTCCGTTTCCTTGCCCTACCGGTAACCCGGGCCGGTTTCCATGATGTGGGTTGGTACAACCTGCTGGCCTGTGGGGTTATCAGCTTCTTCACCGTGGCGGCTGGTTTCTTCGAAATGCTTACGGCCGTCCCCCTGCCTGGGGTGATCAGCACCTTTGGTCTTGAGAGTTTCGCAACCATGCTTTGGCATGGGGTCGGGGGTGTTTTGATTTTATTTATGATCGTTCTGATGACCATTTGGAGGGGTTATCAACGCTTTGCTTGGCGTAAGGACATGGGTCGCCAGGTGCAATGGATTTATCTATTTGCTGGTGTTGTGATTATGGGCCTGCTTGCCTTGCATGGCACCTTGGGGGCTCAACTTGCCGCAGAGTTTGGTGTTCACATCACCGCAGACCAGCTCTTGGCTGCTGGTGCCAACCTTAAGGAGTCCCTGCCATGACAAGCTCCCCCAGCCGCATTAACTTCCCAGCCGTGGCAATCGTGAGCGCCTGGACAGGGGTGCTGGTGGTAATTAGTTTCTGGATGAGTCGCCAGGCGTACCACTGGTTGCCGGTACAAGCCTCCACAGCTGCCCCATTGGTGGATGGATTATTCAGCTTCGAGACTGCCCTAGCCACCTTTGTGGTTTGTTGGGTGGTTTCGATTATCACCTGGGTGGTGCTGTTTAACAGGGCTGATAAATACGACATGAGTGATGCCGAGCCCATTGAAGGCAACACCCGTTTGGAAATTATCTGGACTGTGATTCCGGCACTTATTGTATTTGGCATCGCTTTCTATGCGGTGCGTGTCAACCAGCAATTGGCTGTGCTTGGTCCCATGGAGCACATTCACAGGGGAAGCCCCGTGGAAGAGGTGGGCGGTTATGTCGGTGATCGCTTACCTTCTGAAACCGTAGAGGTTATTGCTAGGCAGTGGTCTTGGGAGTTTCGATATCCCAAGGCCAATGTTAGTTCCACTGAGCTACATTTGCCAGTTGATAAGCCTGTCACCTTCAGGCTAGTTAGTGAGGATGTTATCCACGGTTTTTATGTACCTGCTTTTAGGCTGAAACAAGATATTATTCCTGGTCGGGCAATTGATTTCAATCTCACCCCCACCCGGGAGGGTCGCTATCGTTTGCGAGATTCTATGTATAGCGGCACCTGGTTTGCCACTAACCAGGCAGATGTAGTTGTCGAAAGTTCTAATGGTTTTCAGCATTGGTTAGAGCAGGCTGCCAGCCAGCCATTACAGCCTGGTCTTAGTGATGCCGTTCAGGAGTATGACCAGCGTCAGCAGGCCGGTGCCAAAGGTTGGGCCACGGTGCGTCCTGCCCCACGCCCCCAGGTGAATGTTCCCGGTTCCAATACCCTCCCGCACGAAGCCTGATCCCATGACCACCGCCCCTTTTGATCCCCGTGTCCTCAAGTCCAATGCTCCGGTACCCGGGGCCCCAGACAATTGGAAGCGCTTTTTTAGTTTCAACACCGACGCCAAGGTGATTGGGATTCAGTACATCTCTGTTGCAATCTTTTTTCTCTTAGTTGGCGGCCTCTTGGCCATGATTATGCGGGGCGAGTTGATTACCCCTGAGAACGATCTGGTTGATCGCACTGTATACAATGGTCTTTACACCATGCACGGCACAATTATGCTGTTCATGTTTATTTTCCCAATCTTAAATGGCCTTAATAATCTATTAATTCCCACAATGATTGGGGCCCCAGATATGGCTTTCCCCAGGCTTAATGCTGTGGCGTTCTGGATGGTGCCTGTTTTCGGATTCATACTGATGGCCAGCTTTATTCTGCCCGGCGGCCCTGCTAATTCCGGTTGGTGGTCCTACCCACCGGTTAGCACCCAGAACCCCTTGGGGCATTTAATTAGTGGTGAAAGCATGTGGCTGTTGGCGGTTGCCCTTTCTGGGGTTTCTTCGATCATAGGTGCCCTTAATTTCGTTACTACTATCATTCGAATGCGGGCGCCGGGAATGACATTCTTTCGGATGCCAATATTTATTTGGACAGTTTGGGCCGCCCAAACCCTTCAGTTAATCGGCTTGCCTGCCCTCACCGGTGGGGCAATTATGTTGTTGTTTGATCTAGTTGTTGGCACAAGTTTTTTCCAGCCAGAGGGCGGCGGAGATCCCGTTCTTTACCAGCATTTTTTCTGGTTTTATTCCCACCCAGCTGTTTATGTGATAATTTTGCCAGTATTTGGAATATTTTCTGAGCTATTTAGCGCCCACTCTCGTAAGCCTTTGTTTGGTTATTTGTTCGTTGCATTGGCTTCATTCGCGATCGTATTTTTAGGCCTGATTGTTTGGGTTCACCATTTCTTTCCCAGTGGCGTTCCTGAATGGATGAGGAATTTATTTATGGTTACCACCATGTTGATTTCTGTACCCACAGGGGTGAAAGTTTTCGCTTGGCTGGCAACCATATGGGGCGGGAAAATCCAGTTAAATACACCTATGCTCTTTTGCTTAGGCGGCCTGTTTAACTTTGTTTTTGCCGGTGTCACTGGCATAATGTTGGCTACGGTTCCCATAGATATCCATGTAAATAATACCTATTTTGTGGTGGGTCATTTTCACTACGTAATTTATGGCGCCGCAGTGATGGGAATATTTGCCGCCATTTATCATTGGTTCTCCAAGTTTACCGGCAGAATGTACTATGAGGGCCTTGGTAAGCTGCATTTTGCCCTCACTTTTATTGGATCCAATCTTAATTTCTTTCCCATGCACCCCCTCGGTCTCATGGGGATGCCCCGTCGCGTCTCTTCCTATGACCCAGAATTTACCTTCTGGAATGTGGTTGCAAGCCTGGGCAGCTTTTTGCTTGGGGTATCGATTATTCCCTTCCTACTCAATATGATTAGTTCCTGGGTGAGGGGTCCGAAGGCCCCTCAAAACCCTTGGCAGGCCATTGGCCTGGAGTGGCTTTTGCCATCACCGCCACCAGCTGAGAACTTTGAAGAAAATGTTCCCACCGTCATTAGTGGTCCCTATGGCTATGGCACCGGCAAGCCCCTGGTTGAAAATCAGGCGGCCTATGAAAATCAGCAATTCCAGGAGGTCTAAACCATGACCAGTGCGCTGCCCTCCCCAGACCATGGCCAAGGCTCTGCCGCTGCCCATGGCATGCATGCAAAACATAATCTCACCGGCTTCATAATTTTTCTGTGCTCAGAAAGCGTCATCTTTCTGGCATTTTTCTCTGGCTACGCCATGCTCAAGCTTGGCGCCCTTGATTGGCTCCCTGCCGGAGTGGAGGGATTGGAATGGCAAACGCCACTAATAAACACTATTGTGCTGGTTTCCAGCTCTGGCACTATCTACCTGGCTGAGCGGGAAATGGGTCGCCAAAATATTTGGGGATTTAGAGCTTGGTGGTTAGTTACTATGGCCTTGGGAGCTTATTTTCTCTGGGGCCAGGCTGTTGAGTGGAGCGGGCTCAAGTTTGGCTTCACCTCTGGCACTTTTGGTGGAACCTTTTATCTACTTACTGGTTTCCACGGCTTACATGTGCTCACTGGAGTTGTGTTGATGGCATTGATGCTAGGTAAGTCATTTATTACTGATAATTACAAGGGAGGGGAGCAGGGGGTGCAGGCCACCTCTCTGTTTTGGCACTTTGTGGATGTGATTTGGATCATCCTCTTTGTGCTTCTTTACGTATGGCAACGTTCCTGAGCTGATCCCATGATCATCGACGACAAGCATTACGACGTGATCATCATTGGCAGCGGTGCTGCCGGTGGCACCCTGGCAGGCAGCCTGGCGGGTAAGGGCCACAAGGTGCTTTTGCTTGATCGGGGTGGGCAAATGGCCCTGGCTGATCAAAATGTGGCCGATGTGGATTTATTCCGCAAGGATCGATATCACCCCCCTGAGCGTTGGTTTGGTCCCGATGGTGATCCCTTCCCCCCCCAGTGCATCTATGGACTGGGGGGAAATACCAAGATCTGGGGGGCGGTATTAGAGCGTCTGCGGGAAAAGGATTTTGGCGCTCTTCACCTACAGGAAGGGATCTCCCCCTCCTGGGAGCTTAACTATGCCGATTATTCCCCCTATTACGACCGGGCGGAAGCGCTGTACCAAGTCCATGGCAAGGGCGGAGTTGATCCCACAGAGCCAAAGCGCAGCGAAGAATTTGCCCGGCCACCAAAACCGCTGGAGTCATTTCTTGAACCTTTGCGGGAAGCTCTGCAACGTAATGGCTGTAATCCCTATGACTTACCACTGAGCTGGTCAGATTCAAAGGAAGATCCCAGTGGCGATGCCGAGATCTATGGGGTGGCTCCGGCCCTGCGTGATCCAGCTGTGCACCTGCGCACCCATGCAAAAGTTACCCGTTTGCATGTGAACCCAGCTGGCACCGAGATAAAGGCCGTAGAGGCAGACCTGCAGGGTCAAACCTGGTTATTTAGTGGTGATCTGGTAGTACTCGCTGCGGGCAGTATAAATACGGCTGCAATCCTGCTGCGGTCTAGTAATGATAGTCATCCCAGGGGCCTGAGTAATGGCTCTGATCAGGTTGGTCGCAATCTGATGAAGTTGCAACTTACCTCAATTCTGCAGTTGGCTAGCGTGCCTAATTCTGGTCGCTACGCTCGCTCTTTTGGGGTCAATGACTTTTATTGGGGCGATAAAAACGTGAGTTTTCCCCTGGGGCATATACAAAGCTGTGGGGGGGTATTGCAGGATGCTCTTTTCGCAGAATCACCACCAGTACTTTCTTTGGTGTCAAAATTAATGCCTAACTTTGGCCTTGAGGAGCTAGCCTCCCGCTCGGTGGCTTGGTGGGCAATGACAGAGGTTTTGCCGGATCCCCATAATAAAATCTTTTTACAGGGCGATCAGATTAGAATAAATTACATTGCTAATAATCGGGAAGCCCATGATCGATTGGTATATCGCTGGATAGATACCCTTAAGGCCGTGGAGGCAGATCCCCTCACCCATGTGGTGCGAACAGCCCCCACCCACCCTCGGGGAGAAGCCCCCATAAGTGTTATGGGCTATGCCTGTGGCACCTGCAAAATGGGCAGCAATCCGGCAACTTCTGTTGTGGATCTGAACGGAAGGAGCCATGAAATTCAGAATCTTTATGTGGCAGATGCCAGTGTTTTCCCCAGTTGTCCGAGTATCGGTCCAGGTCTCACTGTAATTGCCAATGCCCTGCGCCTAAGCGACCACCTGGAGCAGATTCTCTAAAATGTCAACACAGGAAGTCGCCACGATCCCTCCCAGCACAGAGCATCGGCGAATGGCTGAACGGGACGCCAAGCTGAAGACTTGGGACCTCTGGGGTAGTTATCTCAGTGATCGCCAATGGGGCACTGTTCGGGAGGATTACTCTGCCGATGGTGATGCTTGGGCCTCCTTCCCCCATGACCATGCTCGCTCACGAACCTATCGCTGGGGTGAAGATGGTCTGCTTGGTATTTGTGACAATAAAGGTCGCCTTTGTTTCTCATTCTCCCTGTGGAATGGGGTTGATCCGATTCTCAAGGAACGCCCATTTGGCTTGGGCAATTCCGAAGGTAACCATGGGGAGGATATTAAAGATTATTTCTATCATGTAGCCAATACTCCAACCCATAGCTTTATGCGGGGCCTTTATAAGTATCCCCAGCAGGCTTTTCCTTATCAGCAATTGCTAGAGGAAAATGCCCGTCGCAACCGTGACCAACCTGAATATGAGTTGGTTGAAACTGGGATTTTTAATGACGATCGCTATTTTGATGTTTTTGTTGAATATGCCAAGGCAGACACTGCTGATTTGTTGATCCGTTTCCGGATTGTTAATCGTAGCTCCCAGTCTGCACCCCTAAGTCTTATGCCAACCCTTTGGTTGCGCAACACTTGGAGCTGGGGTTATGAAGACTCCAAGCGGATTCCCTTTGGTCTTGAAGGTTCTGTTTTGAATACCGGAGATCAACCTGAGCTTGGAAATTATAGGTTGCAGTGTCGTGAACAAGGTGAATGGCTATTCACAGATAACGAGTCAAATACTGAGAGACTTTTTGGTCAGGCCAATAAGTATCAATTTCAGAAGGATGCCTTCCATCGATATTTAATTAAAGGTGAAGAAGCGGCTGTAAACTCTGCTAAGAGTGGTACCAAGGCGGCCTTGCTTCTTCAGCGGACCTTGGCGCCAGCTGAGGAGTGGATTGTTGAACTGCGACTTAGTAATAATAATGTTGATGATCCTTTTGGTCCTGCTTTTGACGAGATATTCAATGCTCGAGAGCAGGAATGTGAGGATTTTTACTTGGCAGTAGCCCCAGGGCTTTCCAAGGACGATGCGCTAATTTTTCGTTCTGCTGCCAGCGGTCTACTTTGGTGTAAAAAAGTATATAGCTGGAGTGTATTGCGTTGGCTAGAAGGAGATCCCACCCAGCCGGTGCCTCCAAAGCAGCGTTGGCTTAGTTCAAATGCTTACTGGAAGCGCTTGTTCGCTGAAAATGTTATATCAATGCCTGACAGTTGGGAGTATCCTTATTTCTGTCAATGGGATCTGATGTTTCATTCAGTGGCCTTTGCAACCATTGATCCTGCCACAGCAAAGCAGCAGTCGATGTTGCTACGTAGCCCGCACTTTACTGCCCCCAATGCCCAGACTCCCGCCTATGAGTGGGCACTATCGGATCCAAATCCACCGATTGGAGCCTGGGCGGCCATGCGTGTGTATCAAATAGAGCGCCGCCAAGAACAAAGGGGAGATATGCCTTTTTTGCGCTCAGCCATGCGCAAGCTTATTCTTGAATACGGTTGGTGGGCAAATCGAAATGATCGTTCTGGAGATAATATTTTTGAAGGAGGTTTCCTTGGCCTGGATAATATCGCAGTATTTGACCGTCGTTTTCCCTTGGAAGATGGTAGTCGGATTGAGCAGTGCGATGGTACGGCTTGGATGGCGATGCTCAGCCTTAATCTACTTCAAATTGCTGTTGAATTAAGTCTCGAAGAGCCTGAATATGCTGACATTTGCGAACGCTTTGTTTATGACTTTGCGCAATTGGCTGTTACCCTAAATACCAATGTGTTGGGTTTTCGGTCTTTTGTTAATTGGGATGAACAGGATGGTTTTTACTACGATGTGCTCAAGCGACCTGACGGTTCCACTGATTATCTGCGTACCCGTTCCCTTGGTGGCTTAATACCTCTACTGGCAGTTGCAAGTTTTGATGTGGATACTGTAATGCGCTTGCCAATGCTTGATGCCAGCAAATCTTTATCCTGGTTTGTGCGTGAACGAACTAGCTCAGTGTGGATGCAGAAAAATCTTGGACGCTGGAATGGTGATCGCACCCTCTTTGCCTTAGTACCTGAAGATCGACTGCGCAGAATCTGTACTTATTTATTTGATGAGGATGAGTTCCTCTCCCCCTACGGCATTCGATCTCTGTCTAAGGTTTACGACGAGCATCCATATAGCTTTACGGAGGGTAATCAATCCCAAACGCTTGCCTATAGCCCCGCTGATAGTCCAGTGGCAATGTTTGGCGGAAATTCCAATTGGCGAGGACCTGTTTGGATGCCAATCAACTATCTATTGATTGAGGCCCTGCAAAAGTTTGGTCACTTTTATGGTGATACTGTAAAAGTTGAATTTCCCACCAGATCTGGCAATTGGATAACGCTTTGGGATGCATCCTTAGAGCTCGAGAAGCGCTTGGTGTCAATTTTTCGAAGGGGGGAGGATGGTAAGCGCCCGTTTAACGGTGAAGTTGATTTGTTCCAAAATGATGCACATTGGCGAGATTTATTGCTTTTTAACGAATATTTTCATGGGGACAATGGTTCGGGCGTTGGCGCCAGCCATCAGACAGGTTGGACGGCAATGGTTATGAAAATGCTCCCACAGCTTCAGCGCTACGATCCCACGTAGCTCCTGATTCAGCGTCCATTCTTTTCATTCTGCATACACAAACTGAGGATCTTCCATGGACAGCCATTACGAAGTTGTAATTATCGGCAGTGGTGCCGGTGGTGGATCTTTGGCCAGGGCCCTAGTGGAAGCCGGCCGCAAGGTACTTGTGCTGGAAAGGGGGGACTGGCTACCAAGGGAGCCTCAAAATTGGGATCCTGTGGAGGTATTTCAGAAAAATCGCTATGTTTCAGCTGATACCTGGAAGGATAAAGCTGGAAAGAGCTTCCAGCCTGGTAGTCATTATTTTGTGGGAGGTGCTTCCAAGCTGTATGGGGCGGCCCACTTTCGGCTTAGGGAACGGGATTTTGAACAGGTAGTTCATGTGGATGGCATCTCGCCCGAATGGCCCCTGCGGTACAGCGATTTTGAACCCTATTACGGCCGTGCCGAAGCTTGGTACCACGTTCACGGCCTGCGCGGAGAGGATCCTACGGAACCCCCTTCCAGTGGCCCCTATCCCCATCCTCCCATCGCCCACGAGCCGAGGATGCAACAACTTGTTGATGGATTGCGTGCCTCTGGGTTGCATCCTTTTCACGCCCCCACGGGTGTAAATCTGAATGAGGCAGATATGGCTTTCAGCGCCTGCGTGCGCTGTAACCGCTGTGACGGATTTCCCTGTTTAGTCCATGCCAAAGGCGATGCGGAGGTGATGGGGATTCGCCCGGCTTTGCTTCAGCCCACGATGACACTCCTTACCCGAGCCCATGTGCTCCGTTTGATTACCGATGATAGCGGCAGGGTGGTGAAGGAGGTGCTTGTGGAGCGTGATGGTGAACAGCTGCGTTTCAGTGGCGATGTGGTGGTGGTTAGTTGTGGGGCAGCCAATTCGGCCCGTTTGTTATTGATGTCTGCCAATGACAAGCATCCCAAGGGTTTGGCAAATAGCTCTGATCAGGTAGGCCGCAACTACATGTATCACAATTGCAAAGCAGTTGTCGCCCTTTCCCATGAGACAAATCCCACTGTCTTTCAGAAAACGGTGGCACTTAATGATTGGTATTTTGGTGATAATGATTTTGATTTCCCAATCGGTAATATTCAAATGACGGGTAAGACCAATGGCGCGATGATGAAAGGATATAAACCCAAGCTCACTGCGCTGGCCCCCGGTTGGACCATGGATCGCCTGGCTGAGCGCTCCTTGGATTTCTGGTTGCAAACTGAAGATTTACCAAGGCCTGATAATCGTGTTTCTGTTGATTCAAAGGGTCAGATTACTCTCAGTTATACATCCACTAACGATCGTGCTTCCAACGAGTTGATGGGGCGCTTGGAGCGAGTACTGGATAAATTGTATCAACAGGATCACATAGCAGAACGTCAAATCTACTTTGCTTCTGACATGGCAATTGCTGCCGTTGGCCATCAAGCAGGTACCTGTCGTTTTGGTACTGATCCCAAGAGTTCAGTCTTAGACGTGAACTGTAAAGCCCATGATCTTGATAACCTTTATGTTGTTGATACTAGTTTCTTCCCTAGTATTGGCGCTGTGAATCCCTCGCTAACGGCCGTGGCTAACGCCATTCGTGTGGCTGATCACCTGGTTGAAAGACTCTCTTAGCTTTTGTAATTGTTTTATGAGTAGGTCAGTTTATTCCCTTTCTCTAATTTCTCCCAATGCCGTTTTCAGCTCTTTCTAAAACAATTGAGAGTATTCGCCTACGTGAGCGGGATCGTGGCGAGGTGGATTGGGGACTTTGGGGTACATATCTGCCAGATCGACAGTGGGGCACTGTCAGAGAAGATTACTCTTCTAATGGGGATGCCTGGAGATCATTCCCCCATGATCACGCCCGCTCTAGGACCTATCGTTGGGGTGAAGATGGTTTACTCGGTATAACTGATCGTAATTGCTTGCTCTGTTTTGCTGCCTCATTTTGGAATGGCAAGGATCCGATCCTAAAGGAACGTTTTTTTGGCCTAGGCAATCACGAAGGGAACCATGGTGAAGATGTTAAGGAGTTGTATTACCATTTAGTTAATACCCCCACCCATAGTTATTCAAAAGCTCTTTATATATATCCGCAGACTGCATTCCCCTATGGCGATTTGGTTAAAAGTAATGCCGCCCTTAGCCGTGCCGATGCTGATTATGATATTGAAGATACTGGAGCTTTAGCTGGAGGTCGCTATTTTAAATGTTTTGTTGAATATGCCAAGGATTTTGCCGAAGATATTTTAGTACGGATCACCGTGGTGAATTGCGGGCCTGATTCCGCTGATATTAGTGTCATTCCTACCCTATGGCTTCGTAACACCTGGAGTTGGGGGTATCCGGGTATCTCGCGTCAGCCGATTCGAGCCAATGATCATCATTCTTTAATTACCCCTGCCCTTGATAAGCTTTCTGCGTACAATTTCTACTGTGACCAGAATCAGCAGTGGATGTTTACTGAGAATGAATCAAATAACCAGCTATTGTTTGATCAGCCTAATGCTGCTTTGCATACCAAGGATGCTTTTCACCGTTATATAATTAACGGAGATTCCTCTGCAGTTAATCCTGATCGCGAAGGTACGAAGGTTGGCATGCTTTGTCAGCGTGAGTTGGATTCTGGTGAATCTTGGACTATCAAGTGCCGTATAAGTAAAGATTCTAAAGCTAATCCTTTTAACTCGGGCTTTGATGTTGTCTTCCAGCAGCGTGAAGATGAAGCTCATCTGTTTTACGATTCTTACGTTCTTAAGTATCCCGACAATAATGATCTACGTATTTTTAAGGCTTCTTCGGCTGGTTTGCTTTGGACTCGTAAATTTTATGCTTTTAATATTTATCGTTGGCTAAAGGGTGACCCTGGTTACCACGCTCCTAATCCGTCTCGTTGGCAAACTGATTATGCAAAATGGAAGTATTTTGATGCCCATGATATTTTTAGCATGCCAGATGGTTGGGAATATCCTTATTTCTGTAAATGGGATTTAATGTTCCATGCCGTGGCATTCGCAGATTTGGACCCTGCTTTTGCTAAAAATCAATGTAATATCCTACGTAGCCAACGTTTTGTCGCCCCAAATGCCCAGGTGCCAGCCTATGAGTGGGCATTCTCAGATGTTGACCCACCCTTGGGAGCATGGGCGTCTTGGCAAACCTATGTCATTGATAGAAATGCCACCGGCACTGCCGATAAACTCTTTCTTCAAGAGTCTTTTAGCACCCTGTTGATTGAGTATGGCTGGTGGGCCAATCGTAACGACCGAACTGGTAGTAATTTATTTGATGGTGGTTTTCTTGGTCTAGATAATATTTCACCATTTGACCGGCGTTTTCCATTGCCTGATGGGTCTGTTATCGAACAAGCAGATGGTACTGCTTGGATGGCACGCTCTGCCTTGTATATGCTCAAAATTTCCGTAGAACTAGCTGAATCTAATAATGATAGTTCGGAGTTGGTGCATCGTTTCGCCAGTGACTTTACCCATCTTGTTGCCTCCATGAATAGTGGATTTGGCAAGGGTTATCTTAATTGGGATCCTGATGATCATTTTTATTATGATATTTTGCGTCGACCTGATGGTTCGACGCAGCACATTAAGGTGCGCTCTCTTACCGGTGTTATTCCGCTCCTTGCTGTTCAATCCTTTAGCGAAGAGCTTGTGCAGAGTTTCTCTGCCTTGGATTTAGATAAGAAATTACGCGATTATCTGTCATTGCATGGTATTGATGATTACTCTATCAGTTTGAATCATCTTGGCAAATGGGGCACTGGTCGCCACCTATTTGCAGTAGCTTCTCCATTCAAGCTCCAAAAAATATGCCAATGGTTATTTGATGAATCTGAGTTCCTTTCGGAATTTGGCATTCGAGCTCTCTCAAAATATTATGAGCATAATCCCTATGAAATTAGTGTTGCAGGCGAAACCTACCGTATTCAATATGCCCCAGGTGAGAGCCCAGTTCCCATGTTTGGAGGAAACTCTAACTGGCGCGGTCCAATTTGGATACCAATTAATTATTTGCTTATTGTTGCTTTCCGAGAGTATCATAGGGCCTTGGGTGATGAATATCTGCTTGAGTTCCCAAGTTATTCCGGCAAATTTATGAACCTTAGTGATATTGCTGATGAGCTTGAGCGCAGGATACTGTCAATATTTAAGCCAAGAGCTGATGGTTCTCGACCCTTCTCGCCTACGGGTACCTTCCTGGATAGTGATAGATCTCTGTCGGATGTATATCTATTTCACGAGTACTTTCATGGGGATACAGGCGAGGGGGTCGGAGCTAGCCATCAAACTGGTTGGACTGCCATGGTTCGTCGCATGGTTTTAGATTTAAATAAAAATTCTATTCAATCTAACGGAGTCTAATCTCATGTTAAATCTCTCTAGTGTTAGTGTCGAGAAGGCCAGTGGATCTTTTCAACTGCTAGACGAATTAAGAGGTTCAGTTCTCTTGATTGTGAATGTAGCCAGTGAATGCCATTTTACCGGTCAATATCACGCCTTAAGACAGCTTGATCTTCTGTATGGCCCCAGGGGGCTTCGTATATTGGCATTCCCATGTAATGATTTTGGCAATCAAGAGCCATTGCCAATTTCAGAGATTCAGAGATATGTTGATAACTCTTTTCGTTTGCCCTTTAAGCTTTATGCAAAAGTTAATATTTTGACTAATAAATCAGCCCCTTATGATCTTTTGACTGCCCCGCCGGCTCCCCAAATTAAATGGAACTTTGAAAAGTTTCTTGTAGATAGAAAACTCAACGTTGTTGCCCATTTTGATACGTCAATCGCGCCCCAGCACCCGGACTTAACAGGAAGAATTGAGCAGCTCTTAATGGAGTGAAAACGCTATTTAATTTCCACTGTCCACTTTTTTTATGGCCATAATCTCCGTAGGATTACTTGCAATTCTATAGTATTTATTAGAAGCCTCAATTTTTTTAATTTCGCTTTCTTTTTTACTTTTGCACCCATGACTTACTCCTTCAATTTTTCTGCATTAGTTAGGCGTCCCCTGGGCGTGGGCATTTCTCTGGTAGTACCTTTGCTTGCCGCTGCAACTGTTGGTGGACCTCTTCGCTCTGCTCCGCAGATTCAGGAGGCTACGGTGGTGGCTAAATCAGTGGACTTACCCTGGAATGGCGTCACAGTTTCATCAACTGGAAGACTATTCGCTAGTTTGCCGCGTGAGAGTAATTCTAAGTTTACGCCTTCAGTTGCCGAGATAATGCCTGATGGCAAGCTCAGGGCATACCCTGGCGGCCACTGGAATAATTATAAATTAGGCGAAAATGGTAACGATAAATTTGTTGGCATTAATTCAGTTGTATCTGATGCTAATGACATGCTCTGGGTGGTTGATCCAGCAGGGGTCGGTGGTAAGCCAATTAAAGGAAAGGCCAAGCTTGTTCAAATTGATCTTAAGACTAATACGGTTAAGCGAGTTTATCCATTAGGACTATCAGTCATACCTGAAGGCGGCTTTATTAATGATGTTAGAGTTTCTGAAGGCTTTGCCTTTTTGCCCGATTCAAGCCTTGGCGCCTTAATTGTTCTGAATTTAAACACTGGCATAGCCAGGCGAGTTTTGGCTCAGGATTCCCGTCTTCGTTCAGATCAAAATCTAAAGCTCACAGTTAATGGCAAGCTTTATTTGAATTCAAAGGGTAGGTTGCCAAATGGCAACATGAGCGTAAATCCTGTAGAGGTTTCCCCCGACGGTCGCTACTTCTATTTCCAGCCCAGTGGCGGGCCCCGTCTGTTGAGGTTGCCTACTAGGTTGTTGAAGGATTTTTCTGTATCTGATCAGCAGCTTGCCGCTGCCGTTGAGGATATGGGGCCTGGGCCTTTTAATGCTGGTATGACAATGACTCGGGATGGCTCTATCTATTTTAGTGATATCGAGAAGGGTGGCATAACTAGGCGCAAGCCTGATGGTAGCTTCGAGCTTATAGCCCAAGGGCCTTGGTCAATTCTCGTATGGCCAGATGCTTCTCGCCTCGGTCCTGATGGCTACCTCTATTTCCCTTCTTCTCAAATAAATCGTTTTGCTGGCAACAGCCCCACTGGTAAGTTAGAGATTCAATATCCATTTCATATGTTTAAAGTAAAGTTGCCTGTCGGGGCAGATTCCTAATATCTGCATAGCGTCACACGCTGCCAGTTTTTCTGGGCTTGAGGGGATAATGACTTACTTGTTTTTCAAAAATTGGCGGCTCAGACCTCTGCAGCCTTGGCTTTATGGCTCAAGGGCTGCCTGCTTATGGTGGGTCTTGTTGCTTGCCCTAGCTTGGCAAGAGCGGAATTATCCGAATCTCTTGCAGTCCCTCAATCTCAGCCAGATACCTATGAACTAGTTGTTCCCAATGATACTTTTAAGTTTTTGCTTGCACCCTTTCAGTCTTCAAATAGGTTTGAATATAATCATTACCAACCTTTGCTGATCGGGATTAATGAGCAGCTATTTGTTGACAATACTATTTATGCTAAACAGCGGCCAGTTGAAACTAGTAATCTTGATAGCTCTTATGTTCAGGCAATTGGGGAGAGTGTTCGATTGGGGTATCGCAGATTGTTGCGGGGACGTGATTCATTTTGGGGCGTGAATGCTGGATATGACAGTGCACTTCAGGCTGGTTATTATTATCAACAGCTTGGGGTCGGTTTTGAAATTACTTCGCCTAATTTCCAGCTTGTGAGTACTTTTGCTGCGCCCATAGGAAATCGCAGTTATTCAAGTCCTGGTGAGGCGGTGCTTTCCCCCTTCAATATTCAGGTTACCCTCCCCACTGGCGTGCCAAACCTCTCAGTTTTGCCACGTTTTTATTATGTTTATGATCATATTGGTGATTCATCTCCTGGTGGTCAGTTGCAGCTTAACTATTCTTTGAGCCCCCAGTTAACTCTAGAGTTTGCTGTTAGTTATGATTATCTTTCCGGAAGCGGCGGTGCCCTTGAGCTTAAGTGGAGGCCTAATGTTCCGGTTGCATCCCAGGGTCGGGCACTGATTAACCCTGCTATTCTCGGATCCTATGCAGGTCCAGTGGGTAATAATGGCACTAGAATTATTCGACTAACAGGTTCAGACCCGGCTTTTGGGGAGTAGGGTAAACTTGCGTTAGTTTATCTTGGCTAAAACGTAGATTTGTCGTTTTTCTTTCTAAGTTTTTTTAATATTTTAGGTTCCCAGATTGATAAGTAGTGGCTTCAAAATACTAATATCTATCGAATATGCGCCGCCACCGCAGGTGATCAAAACTAATGCCATTACAACATAAAGAAGTGCTTTCTCCCAACTTGGCGGATCCCCAACTCCCATGGGGCCGGCATAATCACCTTTCGGGATTTGAAAGGGATCTGGCGCTATGAAAGGGAATCCCTTGGATATTTCTAGCACTATGGCATAAGCCATTGAAAAGAGGATCCCCAGGGATGCCGCACCGCTGAAAACTCCTGGCACAAGGGCTATGCCCCCTAGCCACATAGAGTAAGCAGATAGTCCACAAAGAATGGTTGGGGTATTCATAGCCTTAGCCCAGGTGCTTAGGTATCTAACTTTGGGCCAGCCATGGCGGATGAATGCCACTGCCATAGTGAGCCTTAGCACTAAAAGGCCGGAGGATGAGATAGCAGTTGCTGATTCTGGGAACAGCAGTTCTGCGAGGGTCGCGGAATCCATTGGCAAGGTGAGGGTTTACAGAGTGTGGTTAAAATGATCTCTGCTAATCGCCAATTAGCAGTAAAGCATGGCCATCTGGATCTCGGACCTGAAATCCTTGATTACCTCCCCATAGCTGGGGAGGTAATGGAACTAATGGACCTTGGGAAATTGCTGAATTGGTTTGGCTAAGTTTCTGATGAAGCTTAGCTACGTCTTCCACAATCATGCTAGTTCGCCATTCACTTAGATCTGTTGCTTGGGGATTGAGTCGCTCTCGCCGCTGAGAATTTGGTTGTTGGTAGTCTAGAAATTCAATTCCCATGCCCATGTCTTCTGGTCGTAAGCTTGATATTAATACCTTGGTATTGGCAAGCCCATCCATATCGTCTTGTTCTTGACCGTGATTTATTGATTCACCAACAAGTTTAAATCTAAGCAGCTCTTGATAAAATTCTCGGCTTTGCTTGGTATCGCTAATGCCAATGGCCGTGTGGTCGATGCCCATAAAAAGCGGAGCATCCAAAGTATGCCAACGCCGGTCCCCTTTGTCAGTTGGGAATTCCAGTATCTCTATGGCATGACCTATTTGGTCTTTGAACTTAACTGCTTTGATATTTGCGGCTCCCTGATTCCAGCTTGGTAGTGTTTGGGGTGCCGTGGATATCTGCTGTGCTTGATTTGCCCCCAGCCCAAATGCTTGTTTTAAATCTTTCACCACTATGCAGATATGTTGAAACCACAGGTCGTTACTTTGTGAGTCAGGGGGAATTGACTTTCCTGCTGAATGTTTGCCATTTGCATCTATATTATTTTCAAAAGACCATAGCTCGAGTCTCTCCTGTCCCAAGCTTAGTGTGGCTATGGAAGCTTTTACCCCTGGCGATCTTATTAAATCCCCCAAATATGGCTCAGATATGTTTTTAATGTTGACCAGTTTAAAGTTTAGGGTTTTGCAATACCAGCTTATTTGGCTTTCAAGCTGCTGGGTTGTTTGCCCAATGCTTTTAATCTTAAGCACTCTGCTCATCGTGCTTCCTCTTCATTCCTGCCGCTTATGCTTAGTACCCCACCCACGCATATCAATAATGTTCCAATAATTGTGCCAGGATCAAGCTGCTCTTTGAAAATTACCCAGCCAAGAATGGCCGCAAATACTACTGAGCTGTATTGGAAGGCGCCAATTTCGTGGGGTTTTGCATAGGTATAGGCTTTAATTAGTAGAAATTGGAAGCAAACCAGGCAGCCACCAGTTGCGAGCATGATCAGGGCTTGCTCATGGTTAATTGATTGTATTTTCCCGATTACCAGTAGAGATGAAAGTATGGTGCCAATCAAAAGGAAGTAAAACATTTGTGTTATTGGAGATTCGGTTTCGTCTAGCTGCTTAACTGCTAGAAATTCGACTGCCGTAACAAAACCAGCGCCAAGGCCAAGAAGGTTTCCAGGATTTGTGAATATCGTTGAATCTGGCTTAACAATAATTACCATTCCCGCGAAGCCCAGGGCAATGGCCAACCACAACCTTTTGTCTATTTTTGTATGAAGAAACAGGAGGGCAAGTAACGGAATGAATATTGGTGTGGTGTTAAGTAGGACGTTGGCATTTACTAGGCTTGTTAGTTGAGCAGCCGCAATAAACAGTAGAAATCCCGCTATGCCTGTGCCGCCCCGTACCAGGTGTATTTTAAAGACACTGGTTTTTAGATCTTTAAATTTCCTTGATCCTGCTATGGGGATAATTATGATTAAAGCGCTTAGAAAAGTGACCCATGTGAACATTTCTACGCTAAGTTGGGCCTCTAATACCTTGCCGAAGACGCTTTGGATTGTGTTTGCTAAAAAGGCAAGTACTAGGAAGATGGACCCCAGTAGTAAGGATTCTTTTGGGGCTGGGAGCATCACTGTTTGAATCTTTCAATCGCTAGCTTAAGGCCCAAGTGCATTCCTGGCTAGCACCTAGGCTGCGGTGTGCATTTCCTAACATTTGTGCCCTGCGGTGGTGGCAATGGGGCTGCATAAGTAGATTCAAAAAGATCTGCATCCGCAGTTACCGGTCTTCACCTCTTCCTAATGTCTGAGCAATTTTTGAAAGGCAAGGTTGCCATTGTCACCGGTGCCAACAGCGGCATCGGCAAATCCGTCGCCCAGGAACTCGCCCGCCGCGGTGCCCAGGTGGTGATTAATTACCGTTCCCATCCAGAACAGACCGAGGCGATATTATCTGAGATCTCAGCTTCTGGTGGCATTGCCTCCGGCGCCCAGGCAGACGTAACTGATCTTGCGGCGCTTCAAGGGGTCGTTGATTTTGCTGTGAAAACCTACGGGCGGCTGGATATTATGGTTAACAATGCTGGTCTTGAGACCCGCACATCGATTCTTGATACAACTCCAGACGACTACGACAAGGTTCTCGACGTAAATTTAAAGAGTACTTTCTTTGGTACTCAGTTTGCCGCCAAGCAAATGATTCTTCAGGGGGGTGGAGGTCGCGTTATTAATATTTCATCTGTCCATGAGGATTGGCCAATGCCAAATAATACGGCCTATTGTTTGGCCAAGGGCGGTGTCCGTATGTTGGCCCGCACCGCTGGTGTTGAGCTTGCTCCCCATGGGGTTACGGTCGTGAATGTGGGTCCTGGCGCAGTTAATACACCCATTAATGCGCCAACTATTAATAATCCAGAGCTTTTGGCAAAGCTCAATTCTGCTATTCCCTTGGGGCGGATGGCTGAGCCAGTGGAAATTGCCGCAGTAGTTGCCTTTTTGGCCAGTGATGCTGCCAGCTATATAACCGCCACCTCGGTGTTTGCTGATGGTGGAATTATGCAGTCCAGCCCAGGCCTTTGATCTTTTTAGGCAAGCAATCACCCAGCAATTTCTGCCTTGCTTTTGTAATCGATTTTCTTTTTTTAGATTTGTAGCTATGAAATTTTTTAGTCAGCTGCTGCTTGCCCTATTTGTTTTTTCAGGCAGTGCGGTTATTGCTGCTGAACAGTCCTTGCAAAGGGCCCGTTTGAGGATCTTGGCCTCCTACGGCCAGCCCCTCGCCCATGAGGGGCCTGTGCTTGTGCCTGAACGTGATGAGTTATTTTTTACCTCTAATCGCTTGAGGCGGACAGACGGCAGTCAATACGTAGTAGTTTCTGCATTCCAGTTAACCAAGGGGACCACCCGTAATCTTGGTCTTACTGAATCTATTCCCATGGCCAATGGCGCATTTCGTTTGGCCAATGGTAATTTAGTAGTGACAATGCAGGGTGATAAAGCAAAGCCAGCCGGCTTAGCTGAATATAATCCCGTTTCAGGTGCTGTTAAGTTCTTGACAACCGGCTTTGCCGGTTATCAATTCAACAGTCCAAATGATGTCGTTCAGGCCAACGATTCATCGATTTGGTTCACCGATCCCCAGTATGGATTCGAGCAGGGATTTAGGCCCAAGCCAACCATTGGGAATTGGGTTTGGCGGCTCCAGCCTGAAACTGGCATTCAGCGCCTTCTAATTGATGGCTTCTCAAAGCCAAACGGCATAGCATTTAGTCGCGATCAGAAGTATGTGTATGTGACCGACTCTGGCTATATAGCCGGAAATGGGGCCACGAATAGCGTTTTACCCCGTACTATTTATCGTTTTAGGCTTACTGAATCTTCCGAGGGGATTTTTGCAGGCGAGCGCATTGTTTTTTGCGTGGTCACCAAGGGTATTCCCGATGGCTTAAAGGTTGACGAGTTCGGTAGGGTTTGGACCGGCACCGGAGCCGGTCTTGAGGTGTTTGCCAATGATGGCACTCCCTTGGCGGTGATTCCAGTACCAGGCGGTGTTAGCAATTTTGCCCTAGCCCCCGATGGGGGCGCCTATGTGATGGGTGAGACTAAGCTCTACCGCCTCGATCTCTAGGGTCTGGTCGTTCTCCGGCTGGTTCTTAGCGGCAGAGTTCTGACCTGTCCTCACCTTGGGTGGAAAAAGGGCCGCAGCTTACCCAGCGCACCACATGGATTTCCACGTCTGTGAAGGCCACCAGTGCTCCAACCACGATGGCCCCAACGCCTAAGAGGATGGTCCAGGTTTTTGTTTGGTTGCCCAAGCTCAGATGTTCTGCTGGGGGAACCTTAGGCAATGCTCTGGCCCCCTGGCCCCCATTACCAGTATTTTGATAGTCCAGAACCTGACCAGAGCCCTTTAATGGCGCTGGCATCAACCTTTTCCAGGGTTGGTATTCGCCCCAATATCTGCACCTTGCCAATGCTTTGCAGGCTGGCTTCATTGGCCGGATGGGGCTGGCCGTTTACTATTACCCCCAGCAGGTGAATCCGACGCCGCTCGAGGGCTTCCAAGGACAGCAGGCTGTGGTTGAGCGTCCCCAGGCCCGTGCGTGTAACCAGCACCACAGGTAAGCCCCAGCGTTGGAGCATTTCTATCTGTAGTAAATCGTGGCGCAGGGGCACCAGTAAGCCTCCGGCCAACTCCACCACCAGGCTCCCTTGTACGACCGGTAGGTTCAATTGACTTTCGTTCAGGCTTATGCCTTCTGCGGCGGCAGCCTGATGGGGGGATGCTGGTTGCTTGAGTTTGTAGGCCTCCGGCAGGATCCGCCCAGTTTTAGCTGCTGTGAGCGCCTGCACTTGGCCGCTGTCTCCGCCGCTGGCCAGCTCGCCACATTGCACCGGTTTCCAGTAGCTGGCTTGCAACCCCTGCACCAGCACGGCACTTACAAGGGTTTTACCCACATCTGTATCGGTGCCGCAAACCACTAATCGCCGGGGCAGGTTCATGGCTTTTGCCTTGGTTTTTGGGCCAGGATTATTTGCAGGTCCCAGTTAACCCGGATACCGCTGCTGCTTGGTTGGGGCCAATGTTTCAGCAGTTGGCGGCATTCGCTAATTCCTAGGGGCTTCCCGCCCCCCCCATGGACCCCTAGCTGCTTTAGTTCCCTAAGAAACTGCAGGGGTGAGCCATAGGGCCGGGTAAAGCGCAGCAGTTTGCAGCTTTGCAATTGCAGGCTTCCCTTAATTGTTTTTGTTAGATCCTCGGGTTCGGGTAGCCCTAGGGCGGTGCAAGCCACCCCTGCCCGCTGGGCGGCCTGGTGCCATCCCGTAAAGCTGCCGGCCACGGGTACCAGCAGTGCCAACCAGCCTGTGGGCGCCAGGGCCCTGCCCCACAGCTCCAGTTGGCTTAGGGGTGCGTCTAGCCAATGCAAGGCAAAGCTGCTCATCAGCAGGGCTGCCCCCTGGGCTGCATCAGGTAGCCCTTGGTTTAGGTCCCAGAGCAGCCTTTGCCCCCTGGGGGCTGAGGCCTCAGCCAGCAGCTCGGCACAGTCGTCTACTAACAGGGGTTGGAGTTCTGGCCGCTGCTGCCGCAGGGCCTTGGCCAGATTGCCGGGGCCGGCGCCGAGGTCTAGCACTGGCCCCGGCGGCAGGGGCAAGGCCTTGCAAAGTTGGGCTAGGCGCCAGGCAACTGCCTGCTGCAGCCGAGCTTGCTTGGCGTAGGTGGGGGCTGCGCTGGCAAAGGCCTGGCGTCGATCAATACCCACGGCAGTCACTGCTGCCGCAACCAATCCAGTAGCTGCTCCGCCAGGGCGGGCACCAACAAACTGTGGCCGATGCCTGGCAGGCTGCGCAGGCTGGCCTGGGGCAGGGCCGTTCGCAGGGCCTGGCGGCTGAGCGGATGCACAATCGCGTCGGCCTCGGCCTCCACAATCAAAACCGCTGCCCCCTTTGGGAAGGCCTTGGGCAGGCCGGTGCACTGGCTTAGCAGGGCCAGATCCTCAATCAGCCGCTGGCGACCAATCGCTGCAACCGGCCCGTCCTCCACCCCGGCGGGCAGATTTTCTACCGATTGCGGGGCAGCCACTTGAACCCGGAAGTCCTTAAATAATTCTTGAACCTCCCCCCGTTCCAGCCTTGCCGCCATGGCTCGCAGGGCCAAGGCCAGGCTCCGACCGGCGGGGCCTGGGGGCAGGAAGCTTCCGAAACTGGCCAGTAGCAGGATCGCCTCGGCGCTGGCCAGGGGCCCGGGGGGCACCAGGTGTAGGCCCATGGAATGGACCACCAGGGCGCGCCTGCCTCTGGCGGCCCAGCCTGGACTGGCTGCTGGGAAGCGCCCATAGCCTCGCTCGTGGCATTGCAGGCCCCAGCCCCGTTGCTCACACAGCGGCCGCCAGGGGTCCCAGCAGCGCTGGTCGCTGCCCCAGCCATGCACCGCCAGCAGTTGCCAGGGCTCAGCCAAGCGGTTTATCTAGAGCTGCCAGCATTCTCGCCAACGTTGGTTCCGGCAGACCTGGCCGCAGGCTGATGCGCAGCCGGGCTTCCCCCTCGGGCACGGTGGGTGGCCTGATGGCCACCACCAGCAGCCCTGTGGCCTCCAGTTGGGCTTGGAGCCCCAGGGCAAGGCCGTCACTGCCCACCTTCAGGGCAAGGATCGGCCCCTGGCCCGGCGGCCGGGGCCAGCCGGCGGCCTCTAGCTGATCACGCCAGTGCTCCCCAGCAGCGGCTAGTTCAGTGCGGGCCCGATCCCCATAGGACCCGGCAATCAATTCGAGGCTGGCCCGGGCCGCCGCCGCCAGGGCCGGCGCCAGGGCGGTGCTGTAACGGAAGGCCCCACTGGTTTGCAAAAGGTGCTCCCCCAGCTGCCCATCGCAGGCCAGGAAGGCCCCGCCACTGCCAAAGGCCTTGCCGAAGGTGCCACTGATCAGGCTCACCCCCGCCAGGCCATGGCCGAGGCCGCGACCGCCGGGGCCCAGGATCCCTAAGGCATGGGCCTCATCCAATAAAAGCTTTGCCCCGTGCCGTTGGCAGAGGCCCGCCAGGGCGGGCAGGTTTGGGCTGGTGCCTTCCATGCTGAATAGGCTCTCGCTCACCACCAAGAGCCGGCGCTGGCCATCGCCCTGGCGGGCTCGCCCCAGCCGCTGTTCCAGATCTGCCAGGTCGTTGTGGGCAAAGCGCTGGAGCCGCGCCCCACAGGCCTGCACCCCCACCAGTAAGGAGTGGTGGATCAGCCGATCGGCTATCACAAGGGTGTGGCGATCGGCCAGGGCGGCCAGGGCGGCGATATTTGCCTGGAAACCGCTGGGGAAAAGCAGCACCCGCCCGCGCCCCAGCCAGGAGGCTAGGGCTTGCTCCAGTTGGTCATGGTCCGGTCGGCTGCCACTCACCAGCCGTGAGGCGGCTGCCCCCACGCCGCTGGCTTCGATGGCGGCCTGGGCCGCTTGCACCAGGGCTGGGTGACGGCTTAGGGCGAGGGTGTCGTTGCTGGCGAGGTCAAGTAGCTCGCTGCCGCCGGCGGTTTTGAGCAGCCCAGGGGCGCTGGCGGCAAACACCCTTAGCTGGCGCCGCCGTTGGGGGTGTGGGTCAGCCATAGGATTGATCCATGACTGTGACCGCCGCTGCCGCTGCCACCGGCGGGACCTTAGATCCCTCACAGCTGTTTCCCTTCCCCCTGGATGGGTTCCAGCTGGAGGCCATTGATGCCCTGAACCAGGGCCATTCCGTTGTGGTGAGTGCCCCCACCGGCTCGGGAAAAACCTTAATTGGGGAATACGCCATCTATCGCGCCCTGGCCCATGGCCAAAGGGTGTTCTACACCACCCCGCTGAAGGCCCTCTCCAACCAGAAGCTGCGAGATTTCCGGGCCCAGTTCGGCAATGACCAGGTGGGTCTGATGACCGGCGACCTCACCGCCAACCGGGAGGCTCCCATCGTGGTGATGACCACCGAGATCTTCCGCAACATGCTTTATGCGGAACTCGATGGGGACGAGGACCCCCTGGAGGGGGTGGAGGCGGTGGTGCTTGATGAATGCCACTACATGAATGATTCCCAGCGGGGCACGGTGTGGGAAGAATCGATCATCCATTGCCCCCCCCCCATTCAGCTGGTGGCCCTATCGGCCACGGTGGCCAATGCCGGTCAACTCACCGATTGGATTGAGCAAGTGCATGGGCCCACCGACCTGATTGTTAGCAATTTCCGGCCGGTGCCCCTGCAATTCAGTTTTTGCAGTGCCAAAGGTTTGCATCCGCTGCTGAATGAGGCGGGCACTGGTTTACATCCCAACTGCAAGGTTTGGCGGGCGCCCAAGGGGCACCAGCGCAAGGGCAAAACCCCTAAACCGCCCCAGCCAGAGGCCCCCAGCCTCGGTTTTGTGGTGGCCCAGCTGGCCGAACGGCAGATGTTGCCGGCGATTGTTTTCCTATTTAGCCGCCGTGGTTGCGATAAGGCCGTGCGGGATCTGGCCAAGGCGTCTTTGGTTAATGAGGCCGAAGCGGCAAGGTTGCTGCAACGGGTTGAGGCCTTTGCTGAAAACTCTCCGGAGGCGGTGCGGGATGGCGGCCATGCGGATGCCCTATTGCGGGGGGTGGCTGCCCACCATGCCGGGGTGTTGCCGGCCTGGAAGGAACTGATCGAGGAGCTGTTCCAGGAGGGCTTGGTGAAGGTGGTGTTCGCCACTGAAACCCTGGCGGCTGGCATCAACATGCCGGCCCGTACCACAGTCATTTCAGCCCTTTCCAAGCGCACGGAGAATGGCCACCGGCCGCTGATGGCCAGTGAGTTCCTGCAGATGGCCGGCCGGGCCGGTCGCCGCGGCCTTGATGTGCAGGGTTATGTGGTCACAGTGCAGAGCCGTTTTGAAGGGGTGCGGGAGGCGGGTCAGTTGGCCACCAGCCCCCCCGATCCCCTGGTAAGCCAGTTCACGCCCAGCTACGGCATGGTGCTGAATCTGCTGCAGCGCTATGAATTACCGAAGGCGAAGGAACTGGTTGAACGCAGCTTTGGCCGTTATCTAGCCACCCTTGATCTGGTGGACGACCAGGCCCGAATCAGTGAATTGCGCGGGCAATTGGAACAGATCGGTGAAACCGCCACCGATGTGCCCTGGGAAGACTTTGAAGACTATGAAAAACAACGCAGTCGCCTGCGGGAGGAACGGAGATTGCTGCGCATCCTGCAGCAACAGGCGGAGGAAACCCTTGCCCATGAGCTCACCCTCGCTTTGCAATTTGCCAGCCCAGGCACCCTGGTGAGTCTCAAGGCCCCCCAGTTGCGCGGTGGTGTGTCGCCAGCGGTGATTGTGGAAAAGCTGGAGGGGCCTGGTCAGTACCCCTTGCTGCTCTGCCTCACCGATGAAAACGTTTGGATTGTGGTGCCCTGCCATGCGGTGGTTTGCATCCATGCCGAATTGAGCTGCCTGCAGGTGCAAAACATCCCGGCGCCGATGTTGGAGCATGCCGGTGAACTACGCCATGGGGACCAGCCCAGCGGTGGGCTTGCCCTGGCGGTGGGGTCGATGGCCCGCCGCCACGACATGCACACCCCCCAGTACGACCTGGCCGGGGAGGTGCAGGAACAGTCGCGGTTGGTGCATGGTCTTGAGGAGGAGTTGGAAATCCATCCGGCCCACCGGTGGGGGGATCGCCGCCAGCTGAAGAAACAACGGCGGCGCATGGAGGAGCTGGAGGAGGAGATTGCCGAACGGCAGCGGCTGCTGCACCACAGGGCCAATCGCCATTGGGAAACCTTCCTGGCTTTGATTGAAATCCTGCGCCATTTCGGCTGCCTTGATGAACTCGAACCCACCGAGATCGGTCGCACCGTGGCGGCCCTAAGGGGGGACAACGAGCTCTGGCTGGGCTTGGCGCTGATGAGTGGTCATTTTGATGAATTGGCCCCCGCCGATTTGGCCGCCGCCCTGGAGGCAATCTCCACGGAGGTGAGCCGGCCGGATCTGTGGAGTGGTTTTCCGCCACCGCCCCTGGCGGAGGAGGCCCTCCACGACCTGCGCGGCCTGCGGCGCGAATTGCTGCGCCTGCAGGAACACCACGATGTGGTGGTGCCGGTGTGGTGGGAGCCCGACCTGATGGGGGTGGTGAAGGCCTGGGCCGAGGGCGAAAGCTGGAGTGATCTGATTGCCAACACCTCCCTCGATGAAGGCGATGTGGTGCGTTTAATGCGCCGCACGGTGGATCTCCTCGCCCAATTGCCCTATTGCCCGGCCATAAGTGAGGAACTCAGGCGCAATGGCCGCCGGGCCCTACAGATGATCAACCGTTTCCCTGTGAAGGAAAATCTGCCCGGGGTGGAAGCGGATGGCCTCAACCCCGCCACCAAGCGGGTGGTGGTTGAAGGGCAGAGTGATGGCTAAAGCAATGGGCCGGCTGTGCTCAGATCCCCAGCCTTGCGTAGATGGTGTCTAGTTGGGCCTGGTGCAATTCAGTGCTGAAACATTCAGCCAACTGGGCAGCATTCAGGTGGCTGGTGATGGCCGGATCGGCCTCGAGCTTGGCGCGGAAATCACCCCCCTCCACATTCCAGGCGCTGTGGGCATGGCCCTGCACTAGTCGGTAGGCCTCCTCCCGGGCCAAGCCCCTGTCCACAAGGGCCAGCAGCACCCGCTGGCTAAACACCACGCCGCCGTAAAGATTGAGGTTGCGGGCCATGTTGGCTGGATATACCTGCAGCCCCGCCACCACCTTGGTCATTTCCCGCAGGATGAAATGCAGGGTCACCGACACATCGGGCAGCATCATCCGTTCCACTGAACTGTGGCTGATGTCGCGCTCATGCCACAGGGCCACGTTTTCGAGGGCCGCCACCGTGTAGCTGCGCAGCACCCGGGCCAGGCCACTGATCCGTTCGCTCCGGATTGGGTTGCGCTTGTGGGGCATGGCGGAACTGCCCTTTTGCCCCTTGGCAAATTCCTCCTCCACCTCCAGTACATCACTGCGCTGCAGATTGCGGATTTCCGTGGAGAAGCGTTCCAGCGAGGTACCCACCAGGGCCAGGGTCTGCACGTATTCGGCGTGGCGATCGCGGCCGATCACCTGGGTGCTGGCGATGTCTGGGCTGAGGCCAAGCAGTTGGCAGGCGATTGCCTCCACCTCGGGGTCGGTGTTGGCATAGGTGCCCATGGCGCCACTGATTTGGCCCACGGCCACCACCTGCTCCAGCCGCTCCAGCCGCTCGCGGTTGCGTTCGGTTTCCGCCAGCCAGCCGGCCAGCTTGAATCCAAAGGTGATCGGTTCCCCATGGATCGCATGGGAGCGGCCGATCATCACAGTGGCTTTGTGGGCCCTGGCCTGCTGGCGGATGGCGGCGGCCAGCTTGTCGAGTTCCTGGCGCAGCAGCGCCACCGAGGCCTTCAGCTGCAGGGCTAGGCCGGTGTCAAGCACATCGGAGCTGGTCATCCCCACATGGATGTAGCGGCCCGCATCACCCACCTGTTCGTTCACGTTGGTGAGGAAGGCGATCACGTCGTGGCGCACCTCCGCCTCGATCTCCAGGATCCTTTCCGGGCTGAAGCTGGCCTTGCTTTTGATCTCTGCCAGGGCAGCCGCCGGCACCCGACCCAGTTGGGCCTGGGCCTCGCAGGCGGCGATCTCCACATCCAGCCAGCTTTGGAACTTGGCCTGCTCTGTCCAGATCCCGCCCATCTCCGGCAGGGTGTAGCGCTCGATCAAGGGCCTAGCGGTGGCAATAAGCCAATCTAGCCAGCGTCGCCTTTAAGACTGCGGCGGGCCACCTCCCAGTGGATGCCTTGACCCCAGGATTGCTGGCGCACCCAGCAGCGGCGGCCTTCGCAGCGGATCAACTCAAAGGCCGGCAGGTCTTGGGGATGTTTATTCAGCTTCACAAAACTGCCCGGCGGCAACGGCGGCGGAAAGGACAGCAACTGCCCGGGGTTAACAACGCTAGGGAGTGCTTGGTTCATTTGCCCCCAGGTCACTGGTCCAATCCTCCAGCGGTTTTTCCCTCAAGGGGGTGTCCTTTTGGATTTTCTTCGATTTGAGGTGCTTGTCTGTTTATGGAAACTGCCCCTGCCCATGGCCCCACGGCAACGCTTGGATCTACGGCTGGTGGAGTTGGGGCTGGTCACTAGTCGCCAGCAGGCCCAGCAACTCATCCGGGCCGGCCGGGTGCGCCTGGGGGATCAAATTCTCGACAAGCCGGGCATGGCCATTGACCTAGGGGCCCTGCCGGCGGTGAGTATGCCCCCCCGCTTCGTTTCCCGCGGCGGCGAGAAGCTGGCCAAAGCCCTCGAGAAGTTGCCGATTGTGGTGGCGGGGCGCTGTTGTTTAGATGCCGGCATTTCCACCGGGGGCTTCAGCGATTGCCTGCTGCAACACGGTGCTAGCCGGATCTATGGGGTGGATGTGGGCTATGGCCAAACGGCCTGGAGCCTGCGCATTGATCCGCGGGTACGGCTCCGGGAACGCACCAACCTTCGCCACCTGCAGCCCAGCGACCTTTATGGGCCGGAAGACCCCTGGCCCAGCCTGGCGGTGGCGGATCTTTCTTTCATCGGCCTGGCCTTGGTGCTTCCTGCCCTGCAGGGGTTACTGGCGGGCGGTTCCCAGGCTGAGGCCTTATTGCTGGTTAAACCCCAATTCGAAGTGGGGCGGGAGCGGGTGGGGAAGGGGGGCGTGGTGCGCGATCCCCTGGCCCATGAAAGTGCCATAGCTGGCGTGGCCGCCGCCGCTGGGGGCTTGGCTTGGGGGCCCAGGGGTTTGGTAGGTTCGCCAATTACCGGTGCGGCTGGCAACCATGAATATCTGCTGTGGCTAGGGCCCGAGCCCTGGCTGGAGCCGGGTGAGTGGGGGGCCCTGGTGAAGGAGGTGGTGGCCAGCACCACCTCCCCCTAGGGGTCAGATGGCGGTGTCGTCCCGGTCGCCAGTGCGGATGCGAACCACAGCCTCCACGGGGGAAACAAAGATCTTGCCGTCACCGATTTCGCCGGTGCGGGCCGCCTCCTGAACGGCCTGGACAACGACGTCCACCTTGTCGTCTTCCACCACAATGTCGAGCTTCAGCTTTTGCAGAAACTCCACGGTGAATTCGGAGCCGCGGTAGCGCTCCACTTGGCCTTTCTGGCGGCCAAATCCCCTAACTTCGGTCACTGTCATGCCAACGATGCCGGCATTGACAAGCGCCATCTTGACGTCGTCGAGCTTGAAGGGGCGGATGATGGCTTCAACCTTTTTCATGGGCGCACAGGCTTTTGCCAGGATTATGGCTGCCAGGCCATTCCACGAAGAGCTTGGGCTGGCGGACGTAGCGATCGTTACTTTTCTACATTTCTTCTTTCTGATCCCTCTTTTTCTTTGAGATCCCCCCAGTGAGCCTTGCCCCAGACCACACCGAAACGCCCGCCTATGGCGAACGGGCCATCGCTGAAGCGCAACTGATTTGCTTTGACAACCCCAGACCCGGTCGTCCCTATGACCTGGCGATCAGCTTGCCGGAGTTCACCTGTAAGTGTCCGTTTTCCGGTTATCCAGATTTCGCCCGCTTACAGCTCAACTATCAACCCGGCCCAAGGGTGCTGGAGCTAAAGGCCCTCAAGCTCTACGTCAACAGTTGGCGCGATCAGGCCATTTCCCACGAGGAGGTGGTGAATCGCATCCTTGATGATCTGGTGGCCGCCGCTGAGCCTTCTTGGATGGAATTGGTGGCGGATTTCAACCCCCGCGGCAATGTGCACACTGTTGTGAGTGTGCGCCATGGGGTGCGCGCTTAGAGCGCTTAGTTGCCTAGGGCACCCTTCGCCAGCAGGGGCAGTTGATCGGCAAAGGCCGTGAGATTGCGGTTGCAAAGGCCGGCCACATGCAAGCGGTCCCCATCGGCGATGGCCCAGAGTTGGCGGGTGGCCACCAGGCTGAGGCCACCCCCTAGCAAGGTGATCGCAAAGCCGGCATAAACCAGCGGCACCCCAGGGTCCCGTTTGATCAGCAGGCCACTGGCGGGAAGCACCTCGGCCAGGCGGATTGGCAGGCCAAGGATCTCCCTTGCCTCACCCCCCACCGGCAATAGCCCAAGCAAATCGGTGCTGCTGCCATAAACCTGGGCGGGGCCCTTTTCGTTTTGGAGGGTGATTAACACTGGTTCGGTGCCATCGGGCCTGGTGGGCAGCACGATGCCCCACACCTGTTCCCCCAGTTCTGGGAATGTTTTCAGTGGCAACTGCAGCAATGGGCTTTTGCCCAGTTGCAGGGTCACCGCCGCCAGGGACCAATCCGCCTGGTAGATGGTTATTCCCCGGTGGCGCAGGGGATGGTTAACGCTCACCATCACCGTTTGGGGAGTGGTGTTGGCGCCGTCTTTGAGCAGCAGCTGGGAGCTGAATTGTTCTGGGCGGCCCTGGGGATCCCGTTCGATGCTGAAGCGTTGCAAGTTCAGTTCGAGTTGGGTGCTGCCCTCGCGGTTCATTAGTTCTAAGGACCGTCCAGGGGCCAGGAAGCGTTCCAAGCGCTGGCCGCCCAGGGCCCCCACCACTGCCCCCACCATGAACACGATCAGGCCGGCATGCACCAGCAGGGGCCCGATGCGCCCCACCAGCCCCTGCCGTGCGGCCAGCCGGGGCTGGCCCGGCTCTTCCGGGTTTGGGGTCTTTACTGCCCAGCCTTGGCTCTGCAGCTGGTGGCTGAGCTGGGCTAGGGCCTGGGCTGGCTCCGGGGTGACCAAGCTCGTGGCCACCGCCAGCTTGCTCAGCTGCCTCGGCTGGCTGTAATCCACCCAGCGCAGGGCCGCTTGGAGGGCCGGCCACTGGCGCCGCAGGCTGCAAAGCAGCAGGGCCAGCCCCAACCAAGCCAGCAGGAATAAAAACCACTGGCTGGTGTAGAGGTGATCGAGTTGCAGCCACAACACGGCTTGGCCTTTGAAGATTCCTAGCCAGGGTTGGGGGTCGTAGCGCGCTAAGTAAAAGCCGGTTGGTTCCCCCTGGGGGATGGCCGTGCCCACGCCGCTACTGGTGGCAATAACCAACAGCAGCAGGATGGCCACCCGCAGGTCGGAGAGACCTGCGGCCAGCTTTAACAGGGCATTCGAAGGCAGAGCATTCATCGCTGGCGGCTCATGGCAGGCGGGACACCAAGCTGAGGCCCCCAATGGTGACTAGCACTGCCCCGCTGATCGGTGGTATCCATTGGCTTAATTGACGCAGGGCTAGCAGCCGTGGCAGGGCTGCCGCCACGCTGCCGGCCAGCAGCAGTGGCAGCACCTGGCCGGCCCCAAAACAGGCCAGTAGACCCATGCCCAGCAGGGGCTGACCGGTTTCGGCAATCCAGCCCAGCAACACCGCCAGCACTGGGGTGGTGCATGGGGAGGCCGCTAGGCCGAAGGCCAAACCGGCGGCCAGGGGGGCAAGTATGGGGGGCACCCGTTGGCGCCAGCGTTCTGGGTCGGGGCCAGCGGGCAGGCGCAGGGGCAATAGTCCGAGCAGATTCAGGCCCATCAGCACCGCCAGCACGGCCACCACCAGCGAAATTGCGTCGGGGGTTTGGCCATAGAGACGGCCTAGCAGGGCACTGGCGCTACCCAGCAGCACCAAGGCGCCCACTACGCCACTGGAGAAGCCAAGGCTCCGTTGCCAGGGGGCCCCTAGGGCTGGCCCCCCTGGGGCTTTGCTAAAACCGGCCAGGTAAGCGAGGCTCACCGGCAGCAACGACAGGCTGCAAGGCCCCAGGCTGGTGAGCAGGCCGGCTCCAAACACCAGCAGAAGGGTGAACAGGCTCGGTTGATCGAGGCCCCCGCGGAGCAACTGCTCGCTCCAGCGGGCCAGATCCCCGATGGCAATAGGAAAAGTCACCCCCCAAGCCTATCGAGCCGCAGGGGCGCTCCAAGGGGCTTCCCGCAGGTGCTGGCCGAAAGGCACCGGTTGATGCCTTTCGTAGCCCTCGGGCAACCAGAGGTCCCCCACCGGTGAGGCGAAGTGGATTTGCCAGCTGTGGAAGGCTTGAAATTGGCTTGGGTTGGTGCGCATCAAGTTGGCGTAGGCCTGCACCGCCCGCACGTAGTGCCAGCTGTTGTTGTAACCCCAGATCGCCCTGGCCAGGTTTGTGCGGCCCCCCCTTTGCACCAGGTAGCGGGCGGCGGCAGGAATTGCATCCTCGGGATTGTCGATGGAGCCCTTGCCAATGCCCGGTTGCGCCCAGGTGCTGGGTAGAAATTGCATTGGCCCGCGGGCCCCCACCACCGAGAGCCCCTGCAGCCGGCCCATGCCGGTTTCCACCAGGTTGATGGCGGCCAGGGTGGCCCAGTCGATGCCTGTTGCTTGCTGGGCCTGTTTATAGAGGGCCAATAATTTTTCCGCTGGGGCCGGCGCCCCGATCCGCCAGGCGGGCAACTGGGTTGGGGGCGCTGCCCCCCGGTGCATGGCCAGGAATTCCCTGCGGGCTTGCAGTTGCAGCTGGGCCCTGGGCCTCAGCCCCTCGGGCAGTAGCCCGAGCACGGTCCTGTCCCAGTCGAGATGGCGAGCCCAATGGCGAAATAACACCTGTTGGCGATGGGCCAGGGTCCCCAACTGTTCTGGATTGTTGGCCCCTAGGGCTGCCTCCACCTGGGCCAGTTGTTGGGCCATGCCCAGGGGGGTATTGGGTACAAGGGGATAGCTGCGACCATTGGGGGCCTCAGGCCCAGCCTCAAAACTGAGCTGGCCCAGGCTTGGGGCAGCGCCGGTTATCAGGAGCGCACTGGCTGCACTGACGATGAGGCATGGTCGGCGGATTCCAGGGAGCATCGGATCAGTAGTCCGGCGGTAAAGAGGCTGGCCAGCAGGGAGTTGCCGCCGTAGCTCACCATGGGCAATGGCAAGCCGGTGGTGGGCATTGCCCCACTGGCCACGGCAATGTTCATGATCGACTGTCCCACCAGCAGAGCGGTGCAACCGATTGCCACTAGGCGCAATTGATTGCCCCGGGCCCGCAGGGCCACCTGGAGGCCCACAAGGGCAAAGATGCCAAGGAACAGCAGCAGCACCACCGAGCCCACATAGCCGAATTCTTCGGCGTAAACCGCAAAGATGAAGTCGGTGGTTTGGATGGGCAAATACATCAATTTTTGGGTACTGAGTCCATAGCCACTGCCGGTGGTGCCACCGGAGCCGATCGCCAACAGGCTTTGTACCAGCTGATATCCATTGCCCTGGGGGTCTTTCCAGGGGTCAAGGAAGGAGGTAACCCGCAGGCGTTGGTACTCATTTACCAGGATGCTCATGGTGCCCGCTGCAGCGCCAAGGCCGGCGCTTCCCACCAACCAGGGCAGGGGTAATCCTGAGGCAAGGGCCATTAGCCACAGCAGTAGGCCGGTGAGCGCGGCGGTGCTGAGGTTTGGTTGTTTAAGGATGAGCAGGATTAAGCCGGCAAAAATTCCCAACCAGAGGATGCGCTGTTCTGCCCCCAGCCGGCGCCAATGGGCAAATAACCATGCCCCTTGGAGCACCACGAATGGTTTGATCAATTCAGTGGGTTGCAGCTGAATCGGCCCTAATACCAACCAGCGGCTGGCCCCGTTCACCGTGGTGCCCATCACCAGGGTGAGGGCAATCATTACGGCGCCAGCGATCAGGGCCGGGGCTGCCAGTTGCAGCCAGCGGCGCAGGGGGGTGCGAATTACCAGGATGAAGAGGGCCCAGCTGGCCACCAGCCAGATCAGCTGGCGCTTGATTGTGTAGAGGGCATCGCCCATTTCCCGCTCAGACACCCACCAGCTGGCGGAGGCCAGGATCAGCAGGCCAAAGGCACTCCAGGCCAGTACCAGGCCCAGCAAGAGCCTTGTCTCGGCGGGCCAGAGGCTCAAGGGCAGCGGTAGTAAACCGCCGGGGGTGGCTTTGCTGGCCCGGGCCATGGCGCGTTTAGGGGTTAAGGCTTCATTCACCCGTCTCCCCTTCCATTGCGCCGCTACTTAGGGACAAAAAAAAGCCCGGCTGGGGCCGGGCTTTTTGCTTGTTAAGGAACTTATTCCTATTGATGGGAGTCGCTTGGCTTTATTGGCTCAGTTGCCGACGTTTACCTGACGGCGACCAGTTACCAATTCCACCTTGAGAATCTTTCCCCCCTGTTTCATGATTCGCTGTTGTTCAGCAAACCAGCTTTCGAAGGGCACCCACTTGGTGAAGAAGGTGTTATGCAGTTCCCGCTGGGTCCGAGCTTTTTCAGGGCAGGGAATGCAGGCAGTGACTTTGAAAAGGCGCATGGGGCTCCAGAAATGGGGGGAGCTCAGTTACCGAGGCCAGAGCTGATGTAGTCGAGATACACACCCAGTTCGCGGCCAGCTTCAGGACCCACAAGGGCAGCAGCAGCTTCCTTGATGGCTTGAATGGACTGCACGGTGGCACCAATGGGCACGCCGAGGGAGTTGTAGGTCTCCTTGAGGCCATTTAGGACACGCTCATCAAGGATGGAGCTGTCACCGGCGAGCATCGCGTAGGTGGCGTAGCGCAGGTAGTAGTCCAGGTCGCGGATGCAAGCTGCATAGCGACGGGTGGTGTACATGTTCCCGCCGGGACGGGTGATGTCTGTGTAGAGCAGGGCCTTGGCCACAGCATCACTAATGATGCTGGCAGCATTGGCGCTAATGGTGGCAGCGGCACGAACGCGCAGCTCACCGCTGGCGTAGTACTGCTCTAGTCGGCCGATGGCATTGCTGTCCAGGTAAAGACCCTGAACGTCCGACTGGTTGATGACGTTGGTGATCGCGTCTTGCATGGATTCCTGAGGTGTTATTGAAAGGGCGTTCGGAGCCTCAGGAGAGGGCGCCGATCAGATAGTCGAAGTAGAAGCCAGCCTCTTGGGCATCGGCACCGGTGAGCATGCTCTGGGCGGCGCCCTTCATTTCGCGCACGGCCAGGGACATGGCTTCAAGGGGAGTGCCCAAGGCTTTGTACATTTCCCGCGCCCCGATGACGCCGATCTCTTCGATCGGGGTGACATCACCGGCGACCACGCCGTAGGTCACCAGGCGAAGGTAGTAGTCCATGTCACGAAGACAGGAGGCGGTCATTTCTTCTCCGTAGGCATTGCCTCCGGGAGAGACCAAGTCGGGTCGACGTTGGAACAACGCGCCGCCGGCCTGCTTCACGATGCGCTCGCGACCCTCGCTCAAGACCTGGGCCACGCGAAGACGGCGCTGGCCGCCGCTCACAAAGGCTTTGATCTGGTCGAGTTCGCCAGGGCTTAGATAGCGGGCTTCGGCGTCCGCGTTGATGATCGAGTTGGAGACGATGCTCATGCAGTTCTGCCTCGAAGCAAGCGGCCGCCTGAGAGGAGACCGGGATCCTGTGGGTGGGTGGTGCCCCTGGTCGAAACCAGGCGCTGGATCAGTGTGAGTGATCGCTTGAGCATTCTGCGGTAAAGGCCAGGGGTTTCCGGCGCGGCGGTAACAGTTCTTCACGGCGATTTACCTGGGCAGATCCCTTTGCTGCCAATGGCTTTCAGGGGAGTTCTTAACATTATCCATCTACAAGACTTGTGAAGAATTAGGGGTGAACAATTGACAGCTTGTGGTGTCTAGTCACGCCACTGTTGATTTTCTTGGGCTTTGGAGGGGCGTAAAAAAATCCCCCGCCTTATGGCAGGGGATTTTGGTGAGTTTGAGGCTTGTAGGTAGGCCTTAAATCGAACCCTTGATCGGCGGGTTCAAGGCGGCATTGCCCCCATAGAGGGCAGCGGTGCGGCTGATGCTGCTAAGCGGTAACCCTGCTTGGGTTTTAAATCCTTGCAGGTAAGGCACTGTGTCTCGGCCAAAAGCTTTGGTATAGCTAGTGGAATTCAACAAGGCCTCCAGGGCCTTTTGTTGGCCGGCCGTGGCGCGGGTGGCCAGATAGGCACTTACTTCACTGGCCAGCGGAGCGCGGCCCAGGAGGGCTAAGTGGGCAGCCGTAGCAGCCCGCAGCGGGGCCATCCGATAGAGCCGTTGTTGGAACAGCTCACTATTGGCCACCTGGGCAACGAAATCAGCTACGCAGAGTTGGCCATTGCTCAGCATTGATTCAGCATCCCCCAGCCTTTCAGCACCGAAGGGCACTCGATTTAAGAGTTGCCGGTAGGTGGCTTCTATAACTTCCTGCAATTGATCTGGGCTGGGCTGCTTGGCCAGCCTCAGGACGTTATTCAAGCTATTGCGAAGGCGGAATCCCTCGGGATTGCCTGGGCGCAGTGCTTTTGCCATGGCCGTTTCGGCCAATTGGGGTTGACCAAAACCACTGCTGTTGCTGCGGTTGATTGACCAAATTTGGGCTATGCCCGCCGCCGGGGTGCCGGTGCTTGGGGTCCAGCGGGCAGCGCTGGGGGTCCATGCAAAACCATTGCCACCGCCGGGTTGCCACCGGGGGGCACTCCAGCTGCGGCTGGGCTCAGGTAATTGACGCACGGAGCTGCTATCTGTGGCTGGGCGGAGCTCCTTAGCATCGGCGGGGGCTATGCCCGCCACCTTGGCGGTCCAGCCCCCAGGGGCCACAAAGGAACGGTCTTGCAGATTGCGGACCGTGAGGCTGCCGGGGGTATTGAGGGTGGTGCTGGGTGCCACCTCAGGTCGCTTCAGGCCCCCGGGCTCGGCAATGGCCGCCAAGTTGAGGGGGGTCCGAAGGGCTGGCACCCGACGGCTGTTGAGATCATTGGGGGTTATATAGCGTTCGTAGGGAACGGTGTCTTCGCCAAAGCTCTCGTTGTATTCGCGACTGTTCAACATTGCGTCAACGACGCCATAGAAGCCTTTGCGGGCAGCGATGTCGAAGTAGCTGTTTATTTCCCAGCGGCCAAAGCTGGGGCGACCAAGTAAGCGGCGGTGCATTACTTCGATGGCCTTGGTGATGTAAAGGCCACTCCAGAAGCGATTGCGGAAGGCCTTAGAGCGGGCCACCTGACGGACAAATTCCCGCAGGTTGATATCGCCATTTTCGAGTTTTATCTCTTCAACTTTGAGGCGATCGTTGGCATAACCGCCAGTGCCAAGCACCTGAACGTAGACCGCTTGAATAACACCTTGGGTGCTTGATTCAGTGTTGCGGATGCTGGGTTCACCGCTGCGGCGGGGCACAGAGCCACCGCCGGTGGCGATCTGTTGAAGCCGCACCACTTTTGGTCCCACCCGGCGGGGATGGGAAGCCCGGAATTGTGGGCTATCCATCTGGCCAGGGGCCGTCATGCCATTGCCCACCAGGATCCGGCGACTGCGATAGCCAGCGGGGGCGGGGCGGGTGGCCACGGAGGCCGTGGCGGAGGGGAAGATCGCCCCGTACTGGATGCCCAGGGGATCATTGGCACCGCCATAGGCGTGCTGATCGCTGAGTGGTTTGCGGTAGGAGGCGTAAAGGGTGATGTATTGGGGGGCGCCTTCGAAGGGGGCGCTGTATTGGAATAGCCTCAAGTTGGATCCCCAACCAGCGCATTCTTGGGCCTCTTCGCCAAGGCCCCGCAGGTATGGAACGGTTTCCTCGCCAAAACTCCTGGCATATTCCATGGTGTTTATCAAGGAATCCACCAGCCCGTTTAACCCCTGCTCGCTAACGATCGAGAAGTAGCGGCTGAATTCCTCCTTAGAACTCAACCCACGGCCAAGGAAGTGGCGGAAAGCCAGTTCCACCACCCTGCTGTTGGAGAAGCGGCCGTAAAACTGCTGCCGGTATTCCTTGCTATGGCCCAGGGCCCTAATGAATTCGCGGATTGAAATTTGCCCTTGGCGCACTTGGGTGGCTTCCACCGGACAGGGCACCTGGGAATAGGCCTTGGCGATGTCCCGTTCAAATACCTGGCGGTAGCAGGCGCGAATGATTTCAGCCTTTTGAGCGCCACTCAGCTGGCGCTTCATTACGAAGCGTTGGGACCCTGCGGCCGCTAAGGCATAGGTAGCTGGCAATTGCAGCCCCTGTTGTTCCGAGCTGCCAGGCCTCTGGCGGGTGGATGGGGTGGCAACTTCCAGCTCCTTTAGCAGCACGTTGAAGCTGGCTATCACCAGGGCCCGGGCCTCGGGCGCGTCTTCAAAAAGAGAGGCAGCAGCGGCGCGCATTTCCTGGAGGGCCACATTGGTGGCTACCAGGGAGCAACCCTTCTCAAGGATGTCCCGTAGGCCCCGGGTATTTACGGCCAGGATGCTGGGATCACCTGCCACCACTGCGTAGCCCACGTAGCGCAGGAACCAACCGAGGTCGCGCAGCGACTTGCGCATCCCCCTGGTGCCATAGCTGGCGATCGAGATCGCAGCAAAGCCAGCGGGGAGCACGATCCTTACATCGGCCGCGGCCTGGAATCCCTCACGGATGCGGCCAAGCAGACCGGTGCCTCCGCTGCCTTGCACGTAGGTCTGTATTGAACTGGCGAAGGCCTTCTGGTCGCTGGCCAGCTCGGCATTCGCAGTATTTCCCGCCTGGGGCACCAGCGGTTCATCGAGATAGGAAAGCGGTGTGCCTCCCACAAAGATGCGGTTGGCTGCCTTGGCCACGATGGCGTCGGCATTGGCCGACAGGCGTTTGGCCGCCTCCACCCGACTCTGGCCGCTCTGGAAAAACGTTATGAGCCGATCCAGCTCCCCTTTGTCAGGGAAGCGGTCCTGTTGTTCTGCCTGGCGAACGCTGGAGAGAGGCAGGGTGTCATACAGCTGTGGGCTGACCCTGGGGCTGCCGCTGCTGGCGGTCACAGACATGAAGGAGCTCCTCTGGCAACCGGTCAGGACCGGGGCTGGTAAACGTTACGGCTGGGCCTGGGGCCCAGGGCCCCTCAATGAACAAATGTTTGCAGGCTGGCTCTTTCCCTGGCTAGGGCCGTGGGCGGCGATGAGAGGCTCGTGGGGCTTTTTATCGATTTCCCCCTCTGGTGTCTTCGGGTTTCCCCTCCAGCGACGCGGCCACCCCGGTGGTAAGTGCCTTCTACGACCGCTTCCCCTACCCCGCCGACCCTCTCCA
>Ga0114960_10000173_pt1 | contig 50723 bp, 40 predicted proteins | sample C_130625_MF_Meta_FD_92637 | JGI IMG/M metagenome (GOLD analysis project Ga0114960, IMG submission 92637) | Freshwater microbial communities from Lake Croche, Canada to study carbon cycling - C_130625_MF_MetaG | ecosystem: Environmental > Aquatic > Freshwater > Lake | place: Lake Croche, Canada...
TAACTGTTAATGGATTACTTTCTCATCAAGAGGATAAGCAGAAATGCGAGATAATTCATAATAGAGATAAAAACGCCGTACAAAATATGTTAAATATTGTAAAAAGTATATTTACAATAGGAAAAAGACCAGACATATTTACGAGAATTCATACATAGTACACGCTATGTAATAACCAAATTTTTACTAATTTGAATATTTTTTTTGCTGTTAAATCGGCATTTTAAATGTCCAAAGGTGTAAAAGAAAATAGAGAAAAAATAGATTGGAGCATTTTAATGAAAAATATAAATGCCATTGATTTTATTCAAAAATATAAACATAAAATTCAATGGAATGTTTTTTCAAGCAATCCAAGTGCAGTTTATATTCTTAAAAATAATTTAGATAAAATCGATTGGAATTATCTTTCGTTAAATCCAAATGCTATTTCTATTCTTAAAAAGAATTTTTATAAAATTAATTGGAACTATCTTTCCTTAAATCCAAATGCCATTTCTATTATTGAAAAGAATTTAGATAAAGTCAATTGGGACTATCTTTCAGAAAATCCTAATGCCATTCATATTCTTGAAAAAAACTTTGATAAAATTAATTGGAAACATTTTTCATCAAATACAAATCCAAGAGCTATTGAAATTTTAAAAGAAAACTTTGATATGATTTATTGGGAAAATTTATGCAATAATCCTAATGCTATTGAATTGATCAAAAACCATAAAGATAAAATTATATGGTCTTCTCTTTCATTAAATATAAATGCACTTGAAATTATTAAAGATAATATTGATAAGATTGATTGGTTTTGCCTATCATCAAATCCTTGTGCAATTGAACTTCTCGAAAAAAACTTTCATAAAATTAATTGGGATGAATTGGCAGAAAATCCTGAAATCTTTGTTGATGTTTATAATTATGATTATGACCTCATCAAAGAAAATTTCAAAGAACTTGGTGAAGAGATTATTATAAAATCTTTACATCCTAAAAGGCTTTTAAGATTGATGGAAGAATATGGAGAAGATGAGATCTATTCATGCTATTTTGATGAAAATTAAAAACAAATAATCAAAAAAAATGATTTTTTTGTTTTTGGTATTAAACTAAAAATGTATTTTCAAACAAAATTGAGAACTGATTTTATTACTGAGGATGAGCTTTATTTTCCTTTTTTATCGTCTAATATAAATGCTATTTCTATTTTAGAAAAAAATAAGAAAAGAATAAATTGGAGAAATTTATCTCATAATGAAAATGCTATTGATCTTATTAAACAAAATCTTGATAAAATTAGTTGGCTAAATTTATCATTAAATTCAAATGCTATTTCTATTTTAGAAGCTAATCAAGATAAAATTCAATGGTATTATTTAGCATATAATGAAAATGCTATTCATCTTTTAGAAGCAAATCCAGATAAAATAAATTGGAATAATCTTTCTCAAAATAAAAATGCTATTCATATTCTCAAAAATAATCCTGAAAAAATAAATTGGATGATGTTATCAGGAAATCCAAATGCCATCTCTCTTTTAAGAGCCAATCAAGATAAAATTGATTGGTCTGAATTATCATCTAATCCTAATGCCATATCTCTTTTAAGAGCCAATCAAGATAAAATTGATTGGTGTGAATTATCATCTAATCCTAATGCCATCTCTCTTTTAAGAGCCAATCCAGATAAAATTAATTGGCGCATTTTATCATCTAATCAAGGTGCATTTGAACTTCTCAAAGAAAATAAAGATAAAATATATTGGAGAAACTTATCAGAAAATCCAGCAATCTTTACTTATGATTATAATCTGATCAAAGAAAACTTCAAAAAACTTGGTGAAGAGATAATTCAAACTGCTCTAAATCCTATTAGGATCAATGATTTGATGAATAAATATGGGCGTGATATTGTCTATGATAATTATTTCAATTAAATAGAAAGAAATAATAAAAACAAAAATTATTTTTGTTTTTGTTATTTTTATAATAAATTATTGATAAGGTTCAATTCAACTTCTTGAAATGTTTTCTTATTATCTACTAATTCTTTATAAATTTTAGTTGGTATTGTTGATAATAATAATGCAAATTCCTTAAAAAAATTAACTTTGTATTTTGAAATATTTTTGATGTAGTCATCAAAATTTACATCTAAATAATCAGCAGTCAAATCATAAATATCAATAAATTCTTCAAAATGATTAAACATAAAATCTGCATCTTCTATAATTTCATTTAATGAAATATAAACTTTTCGATGAATGTTTAAAATAATTTTATCATTCAATTTAATTTTGAATGTTTTCAATTCTTTTAATTTATCTAAAATTGGAAATATCTTTACAATTTCAGATGGTGATTTTGTTAATAATATAGTTAATGAAATCATTTCTAACGGATCATTTAAAGTAGTCATTATAATTATATTTTTTAATCATAACTCATAAATATCATTTTTTAATTATTTTATTGAAATATTATGCATTTTTAAAAAAATTTGATTTTTTGTTATTATCATTATCATTATGTTTTTTCAAATAAAGAAGGTTTTAAGAAGTTGGATTGATGTTGATCGTCTTGACTTAAGACAAGTTGCTGAACTTTCAAATTCTATTGATTTCTTTAAGGAGATGGATAAAAGAATTGTAGAAATGCATTGGAGTGTTTTAATTATGAAAAATATAAATATCCTTCAATTGATAAATCCTCAAGAAAATATTATGGGAATACGATGTATGTCTGAAAATCCAGGTGCAATTTCTATTATTAATGATAATATTGATAAAATTGATTTTACTTTGCTTTCTTCAAATCCTGCTGCTATTCATATTATTAAAAATAATCTTGATAAGAATATTAATTGGTTTAGATTATCAAATAATCCAAATGCTATCTCTCTACTTCAAGAAAATATAAATAAAATTAATTGGTCAATGTTATCTAAAAATCCAAATGCTATTGATCTTATAGAAGCTAATCTCGATAAAATTAGTTGGCTTAATCTTTCATCAAATAGAAATCCAAGAGCTATTTCTATTCTCAAAGAAAATATTGATAAAGTTGATTGGATTAATTTATCTCAAAATCCTAATGCTATTGAACTTCTTAAAAAAAATAAAAGAAAAATTAATTGGAGTTATTTATCATTTAATCCAACAGCTATTGATCTTATTAAACAAAATTTACATAAAATAAATTGGAAACATCTTTCCTCTAATCCAGCAGCAATTGAACTTTTAGAAGAAAATAAAGATAAAATTGATTATCGTTATTTATCTAGAAATTCTGAAATTTTTATAGATGCTTATATTTATGATTATGATCTTATTAAATCATCAAATGAAGATTTGAAAAATGAAATTATAGAAATGGCACTAAATCCAGTTCGAATTAACGATTTAATGTCTAAATATGGGCGTGATATCGTCTATGACAACTATTTCAGTTGATTAGAGAAAAACAAAAAATAATTTAAATTTCAATAAACTTTGTAGATTTATTTTCTTTTTTATTTACAATAATAGCTTCTTTTTCTTTTTTATATAAAAATGGTTGCATATTATATTTAAATATTTCATTATATTTTTTAGCTTGTGTTTCTATGTCCATTTTAAATTCTTTTCTACTAGTTTCAATTTTATTAATTTTATCAATTTTTTTTATTGATAATAATAAATCTGTTTTAATTAATTTAAAATCTCTATTTATTTTTTTATGTATAATATCAATTAAATAATCATTAGAAACAGGGGATATATTTTCAATAATAATTTTTAAATCCGAAACAGACAAATAATTATTATTAAAAGAAGTTAATAAATCATCAAATGTTAATTGTTTTAATTTTGGTTCTATTTTTGAATTAGTAAAAATATAAATTGTATTTGTTAATTGTTTTTTAATACTAATATAACCACCTTTATATAAATCACTAGGGGCATTATTTAATTGATAAAAAAAATTATTAAAATCTTGAAGCTGAATATATCTTTCATTAATAAGTTGTAAATATTGCATAAATTTATTAATTGATTCTTGATTAATTAATCTTGATGTTTTATTCATTTGAAACCCATTTTTATAAAAAATTTTAGTATTATGTGAATATAAACAATCACCATCTAATTTAAAATGATGGAATAATAAAGCTGTATAAAATAAACCATCATATACATTTAATTCCCATAATACTTCTTTTCCCATAATTTTATATTTTTCAAATAATTCTGTTTTTGTTGATATATATGTAGCAATTATTTCATCAATGTCTAAAATTCTCATTTTTATCTTAAAATCTTTTTCATATAATATACTTAAAATATCATCTGAATAATTATCTGGATTTTTTTCAAAAAATATTAAATCTGTTAATTTTTTATAAATTTCATTATTTGCAGATGTTTTTAATTGTATAAATATACGATATGAATATAATAAATTTAAACTCAATGTTATTAAATCTAATATATAAGTCATATACGAATTATTTTTGATTGATTTTATGATTGATATCAAATTATTTTTATCAGTAAAATTTAAATCAATCATATTTTTATAAGTTATATCATCATCATCATAATTTAATAATTTATAATAATTTTTTACATAACCATTTACAATTTCATCATCATTTTCATAAAAATAACCAAAACTATTTTGCCCATAATCTATCATAATTATTTTATTTTTTATTGTGTCTAATAATAAATTTCCAGAATGTAAATCATTATGTAAATAACCATATTGACTTCCATAATAATAAATAAAATTATATATAGATGATATTTCATTAAAATATGTTATAATATTTGCATTATTTTTAGTTTTTTCAATATCATTTTGAAAATTAATAATCATTGTTATAATTGTATCAGGATTATTAACAGAATTTGTTATATAAATATAATTTTCATTTCTTTTATGATTAAAGTTTTCTTTTAGTATATGACATTTATCTGTATTATAGTATTTTAATATGCTATTATAATTCCATTTATCTAAAAATGTAAAACTAGGAATTGCACCTTTAAATATTGCTACATAATCAGATAAATCTGTTATACTTTTTGCAAAATTATTATTTGGATCTTGTTTAATAAGATTATATATATATTCAAATAATATACAAGATATAATATCTATTTTAATATCATCATTATCAGGTGATAAATCGACTGATTTAATAAATAATTTTTCCGTTGTTGTTGTATTAGTAATTTCTGCTAATGTATATTTACAATTTAAACTATTTTCAATTAATATTCCATTATTTAAAGGTATATAATTTTCAAAATTAAGAGAATATATTAAAAAGGATAATTTGAAATGGTTCATATTTGCATTATTATTATTTGGACAATTGATTTTTAATAATGAATTATATAATTCAGTAATATATGTTGATTCATTATTATAATAATATTTAATTTTTTCTAAACTATAATTTCTATGTAAATTTTCTTTAAAATTATCATAGTTAAATTCAACTAAAGACATTTATTCTTTTATTATAATCAAATTTTTTTAATTTAAATTTTTTTGAATATGTAATAATCTTCATTTGGATAATCTTCATTATTTATTAAATATTTATTATTTTCTTTAATGCTTAATAATTTTAATTTCAATTTTAATGCTAATATTTCAACATTTTTTCGTTTTAATGTTATTTCATTTGCATTTTTTATATAATTTTTCAATAAATCTATTTTTGCCATATCGCTTAAAACTGTTATAATTACTCCATTTTTATCTAATAAATTTTTGAAATTTTTAAATAATAATTTTCTTAATTTTCCGGTTTCGTCAATATAAACGTTACAAGGACAAAATACCATCCAAATAATATTATAATATTTTTTATAATATTTATTTAAATAATCTTTATCATAAACTTTTTTAGATAAATCAATTTTAATATCTTTGCTATTTGATTGACCATTTATATCATTATAAGAATAATTATATTCTTTATATTTTCTTAATGTTTTTTTAATAATATCTCGTGAATGATAATAAGAATGACAATATAATAAACAATTTTCTTTATTCATATTTATCTAATTAAGATTAAGTTATTTTAATATTATAAAAATAAAGAAAAATAATTAAAAGAAATTGAACTAAGCCTAAATATCAATAATATTATCTTTAAATATTTCAGTATATTGTTCAATTGTATCATCTGTTATTTCAATAAAAGAAGGAGACTGGATAGAAGGGTTATCATTTCTATTTAATTTATTGATTACTTCTTGTAATTTTGCTGAAATAGATTTTGTTTTTATATGATGTGTAGTATTTCTTTTTCCTCCTTGAAATAAAGTAATTGGTGTATTTGGTTCCATTATATTCATTTGATTGAAAAAAATATTTACATTTGATAAATAATTATGATTAATATTAATATTTTTCAAATAATTCATAAAACCATTTATGGCATCTTGAGTTATAAAACTAGAATATTTAATAATTTGAAATGATTTATAAAAAATATTTCCTCCATTTCTAGGAGTTAAATCATCACCATCTGTTTGAAAATATTTTAATAATAAACATGTATAAAATAAACCATCATAAATAAATGCATTATAATCAACATCTATATTATTTCCAATATCTATTAATATTTTTATTTTAGTATTCATATAAGTTTTTATTATTTCTTCTAGATCCATTGATGTATCTGTTATTGATATAATTAAATTTTTATTAATTAGATCATCATATTCATTAGCACCAGTTGATTTAGCAAAATAAATAAGGTTTGTTAATCTCATAAAAAAATTGTCATATTGAATATTACCACTTACACCACTTATATTATGTTGATAATTTTTAATCAAATCAATATAATATAGACAAGATAAACTTAATGTTATTATGTCTAAAATATGGGTCATATATCCATTATTATCTGATTTTATTATTGAATAAAGAGAAGTTGAATTTTTATACATTTCTATCATATCCCTATAATTATTCGGTTCTATCACTTCTCCATATAAATTTTTATAATTTAAAATTTTATGATAATTTTTTACACAATTATCAATAAGAGGAAACCTATTATCATAAAAATATCCAATATAATTTCTCCCATAATCTATAATTGTTAATTTGTCAATGTAAGTATCAAATAATAAATTTCCTTGATGTAAATCATTATGAAGAAAGCCATAATGAAATCCCATAAAATAAATATAATTATAAACATGTTTTAAAGAGCTAAAATATCTTATTATCATGTTAAGATTATCAAGAGATGGATTATTTATATATGATTTAAAAATAGTATGTAATGTTTCTGGTTTTCCATTAATTGCATTTGTTATAAATATATGACATTTCTTATTATAATTGTCTAATGGATTGTTTTGACAAAATGTATCAAATGTATATTTTTTTTTCATTAAATCATTATAATCCCAATTTGTTTCTGTTGAAAAACTTGAAAAACTTGTTTCAAATTCATTTACAAAATCTTTTAACTCATAATTAGTAAATATATCAGGTGTATTATAATAATCTGATCTTTGAGGATATCCCTTAATATTTTTATATAAAATTTCAAGTAATAAACAGTTGATTATATCATTAATAATATAATCAGATTTAATGCTAGTATTGACAACTTTAATAAACATATTTTTATTATCAATTCTAGCAAATGTAAATTTACAATTTGCAGAATTAACATTTAATATACCATTTTTTATAGCTTTATAATTTTTTTGATACCACCATGACAATGTATAAATTACACATGATGCAATAAAAAAATCATTAATCATTATTTGAACTTTTTTAGCTACACTTTTTATATTTTCAGAAATAAAATTTAAAAATGTATTGGTTGTTTTAATATCATATTTTATATAATCATAATTATAATTATCTAATATATATTTTATCCAATTATGTTTAAAAGTTGTTTGTTTTGATAATGTTGTTGATGATATTAATCTTGATGACATTATAACAATCTATTATAACTAATTATATTATTTCATACCATTTAATATAAAATTACAATCATCATCAATCGAAGGGATTACATAATAAATTGTGTTGAAGAACTTTAAGAAGGTTTTGCACCAATATACACCTTTTTTACCTATTGTATAAATCAATAATTTTATTAATGGATTTTTAGAATAATATTCATAATATTGTTTATGATAATTTTCATATAATTTTTCATCAAATTTAAATGGTCTGTTCGAAGGATTTATAAATGTAATTAAATAATTTTTTGTATCATAATCATTATAATGTTTTATTGCTGCTGAAATATCATCACTAACCATAATAAAAGGATAAAACGCTTTTCGCTTTTGTTCATTTTCATAGATAAAAGTCATCATTATTTTAATTTTTGATTATTTTAATCTTAAATCATTTTTTTATTTAAGATACAAAAAGAACTTAAAGAGATTGCCAAATTATCCTTAAATAGATATATAAAATAATCCTACAATATTTCGAGTATATCTATCATTTTTAATAATAGTTTTGAAACCTCCATCAATGATTTCACCTTTTCCATTCATGTCATCAAATTCATACCATATACCTTTACATTCATATAAACATATATAATGACCTCCAGTCTCATTTCCATAATGGATAATAATAGAATTTAGATATAAATCATTTTCTTTTAATTTTAATTTAAGTTCTGGAATTACTTTTGCTTCTTTTTTTCTATAATCAAATATTCTATTTATTTGGATTAATAATATTGGTGCAGCTAAATATTCATTTGTTTCTTTTCTTATTGTTCCATTATCTAATTCAATTGTATTTGTATATTTTGGATAATAATCTTTAATATAAATAATGTCATTATTAAAAACATCAATATAATTATTAATATCAAAAAAACTTCTTTTTTCAATTCTATTATTCATTGAATATTTTAAGATTGGATCATATGCAAATATTAATCCTAATAATTGTATAACTTCACTAAAATCATTTTGTGAATTTATCCATTCAACATTATGATATTTTGGATTTATTTTTGATTTATATCTATCATAATATTTATTAAATGAACTTCTTAAACTACTACAAGTATTTGTTGCAATATTTGAACTAATTCGATAATTCAATAATTTCATTTCTGCTCTTATTTGATTTGCATATGATATTAACTTTTCATCATTCTTATTTTCATGTGTATTTAAAGGAGAATTTAATAAAAATTTCTCAACAAATGAATTTTTACTATTAAATAGAGCAACAAATAAACTATCTATAAAACAACTATAATTTTCATAACGAAGTTTAATTTGATTACATTCCTTTTCATAAATAGTTTTTAATTTATCTATATTATATTTATTCAAATTTATATAATATGGATATATCTTTTTAATAATTTTAATATAATCAGATTTTAATAATTTCTTAATATTTAGAAACTTTTTTATTTTCAATAATTGGTCTGCAACTTCTTTATTTTTATTTGATTTTTTAATAACATCAATATATTCATTTAATTCATCTTTTGTTTTTAAAAATTTCTTATTTGGCATTTTTAATGATGTATTTTTTATAATATTATTTTTCTTAAATATTAATTTATATATAATATAATCATCATTTCTTGAATAAATATTATATTTATATTCATTATCATAAAGGATTGATCCATCATTCATATTTACTCTTAAATTAATATTATAATTCTTTAAATTTAATATATATTCAATTTGTGATATATATTTAATTGGTGTTAAGTTATTATATTTTTCTATAATAATATAATCTGGATTTCGTAATGCCAATTTATCAGCAATATCATCACAACAACTATTAATATAATAATTATCCTCTCTTTCTATTAATCTTAAATTTATTTCATTAGTTTCATTCAATTTCTTAATAAAATTATTAATATTCTTTATTTTCTTTTCCTTCTTTTCTTCTTTCTTTTCCTTCTTTTCTTCTTTCTTTGGTTTCTCTTCTTCTTTCTTTAGTTTCTTATTTATTTCTTTCTTTAATTTTTCTTTTAATTTTCTTTTATAATAAATGTCTAAACTTTTCATTGATAATATATCAGATGATGGTAATGTTAATGGTTCTGATAATGAAAAAATATGACTTAAATTGAAATCTTTATTTATATTTTTTACTTTTACATAAATTATTGATCGAGTTCCTTTATTAAATGAAAAACATAATATTTTTCTATTTTTTTTTTTTTTTAATTCATCTAATTTACATTTATCCTTATTTAAACAAAAATCATTTTCTTTATTTACATCCCAATCAAATTTCATTAATTCACATGGTAATCTTTTTAAAGGTAATATTTTTTTTTTATTTTTAGTATATATATCTCTCATCCATCCATTATAAACATATCTATTATTATTACATGTAATTCCTGTTATTGCATGACCTCCTCCATATGGTGATATATTATAACTTGATAATAAACACGAATCTAAAATATATTTATCTCCATTATAAATAATTTCATTATCAATACTTTTAATTCCATATGTTTTAATTTTATAAGTATCTAAATTTAATTTAGTCATTAATTTATTAGCACTTTCAGATGTATTGTCTTTATTAATTAAAGCAGTAAATACTCTTTCATAATATGAAAAACGAGTTTTTTTTGTATTTATATTTGTATTTCGTATTGGATTTACAATAATATAATCTGGATTTGTAGTAAAATCTGTTTTTCTCATATTTATTTCAAATAAGTTAGTACAAACATCATTATAATATGTTGTATCAACAGTTTTTAAAAAATTAATATTATCTGTTATTAAATTTAAATTACCATATATTTTTCCTTCAAATAAATCTAAATTTAAACTTGTCTTATTTAATTTTTTTATAAATTTATGAATTGCATAAATAACATAATAACCACTCTTTATTACTTTTTTATATTCTTCTATCATAGGAAAGAAATTTAAATATTTTAAAATAATTTCTGGACGCATATATTTAAAATAATCTTCATAATTTTCATGTTTAATATAATTATATTTTAAAAGTTGGTTAAATATTTTTGAAATTTTATCTTTATTTTTATCTAAAGTATTATTGCTTAATAATAAATTTCTTGAATTTTGACTATATAATATACTCATTAAAATAGAATTAAACCAACAAGACCCAACCTCATCAGTTTGTGGAATAGTAATAATATTTCTACATTTATCAGGTTTTGATGTCATAAAAAACAAGGATGAATTCTATATTTATAATTTATATTTTTCTTCTTTTTATTTGTCTTTCTATTATGCTAATTTCTTTTTTTATATCAGCTATAAATTTTGCCATATTTCTTCTTATTCCATCATTAGATAAACTATTTGAATTAGGTAATATAAAAGAACTAGAAATATTAGATGCATTTTTATATATATCTAATGGTGATGTATCAGATCGCATTCTTTGTTTTTTACATATATTAATGTTCTAGGTCCATTATTAAAAGAAAAACATAATTTTTCTAATGACATTTCTTCTATTAAATCTAAATTACAAAATATTGGATTTAAACAAAATTTATTTTCTTCTCTAACATTCCAAGGAAATTTCATTAAATCGCATTGCGATCTTTTAACAATAATTTGAGGATTTACAGATGTTCCTCTATTTTTGAAAGTTCCATTATAAACATATCTATTATTATTGCATGTTAAACCTGAAATTGCATGTCCCATTTTACCAATAGTATTGAAATTACCTAATATGCATGAATCTAAAATATATATATCACCATTATAAAAAACTTCATCTTGTAATGTCAAAATTCCAACAGTTTCTATTCCATAAGTATTTAATAATATTTTTTGAAGTAATTTACGACGAGATAAAAAAGCAATTGTTTGAATAAATAACATGTTATATATTACCTGTTCAGCAATAGGCTTATCATCATTAATAATATTAACAATTAAATAATCTGGATTATTTCTAAATTTATCTAAATTTATATTTCTTATTTGTTTCAATATTTCTTGTTCAATTTCTAATGATTTTTCTTCTTGATTTTCCGCTTGTTTAAATATATCAATATTATCTACTAGTAAATTTACATTACCATATAATGCATTTTTATAAATATTTAAATTTAAACTGGTTTTACCTAATTTATCAATAAATTTATGAATTGTCAATGAACTATGATAACCTCTTCTTAATATTGTATCTAAACTTTCTTTATCTGGAAAAAAATTTAAATATTTTAATATTTTTTCTGTACGCATATATCGAAAATATTCTTCATAATATTTATTTTGAATAAAATTTCTTTTTAAAATCTGATTTCCCTTCTAAGCTATTATTATTTAATAATAATTGTCTTGAATATTGGCTATATAATAATGACATTATTATAGCATTAAACCAACAAACATTTGTATTATCAGCTTGTGGAATTGTTATAACTTTACTACAAATATCAGTCATCTTACTTTCTAATTATAAATTACTTATTTATATTTTTTCTTCTTTTTTTTAATTGCAAATTATCAATTTCTATTTGCAACTCTTCCATAAATTTCTGTATATTTTTAATGATTTATCTTGTTAAAATTTGATGTAATATTTTTGAAATATTATCTCTTCTTTTACTTATTAAATTTTCATTGCTTAATAATAAATTTCTTGAATTTTGACTATATAACAATGATATCAATATAGAATTGAACCAACAAATAGTTATAATTTGACTATAAATATCACTCATCTTTATCTAAGTATAAAAAATGATTTTTATATTTATTTTTAATTAATAATGGAAAAACCAAAAATAAAATTTCATGATTGGATTGATGTTTCTAAAATTAATTATGATATGTTGGCTATTAATCCAAATCCAGAAGCCATTCATATTATCGAAGATATAATTAAAAATGATTTTGATGCTTTTAATTGGTTTTATATTTCTAGCAATCCAAATGCCATTTCTATTCTTAAAAAAAATAAAGATAAAATTAATTGGTATCAACTTTCAACTAATCCAAACGCCATTCCTCTTCTTGAAGAAAATAAAGATAAAATTAATTGGTCTCAATTATCTAAAAATATAAATGCAATTCCTCTTCTTAGAGATAATCCTGATAAAATTGATTGGTATTCATTAACAATGAATGCAAATGCTATATCATTATTAAAAGAAAATTTAGATAAAATTAATTGGAATATTATTTCAGATAATGAAAATGCAATATCATTAATAGAAAATTATCTATATAAAATAAATTGGTTTTATCTTTCATCTAATCCTAAAGCCATAACAATCTTAAAAGATAATTATAATAAAATTAATTGGAATTTATTATGTGCCAATCCTTCGTTAGAAGCCATTAAAATATTAAAAGAAAATTATTCAAAAATAAATTGGGGTATATTATCATTAAATTATAATGCAATTTCCATTTTAGAAAATAATATTGAGAAAATTGATTGGCTATTCTTCTCTAAAAATAATAATCCAAAAGTAATTTTATTATTAGAATTGAATATTGATAAAATTAATTGGTACTATTTATCAGAAAATCCAAATGCTATCGAACTTCTTAAAAATAATCCTGATAAAATTAATTATTATCATTTATCCAAAAATCCAGCTATCTTCACATATGATTATAAAGAAATAAAAAAGAACTTTGAAAAATTGGGCGAAGAAATCATTCAAAAAGCTCTTCACCCTAAAAGAATTTTTAAACTTATTGAAATCTATGGTGAAGACGAAATTTATAATAATTACTTCGATGACTGACTAACTCAAAAAAGATTTAAGAAGACTTCCAAATAATCCTTAAATCATTTTTTGAGTTATTGAGGAAGACTGATATATAATAATCCAACCATATTATTTTTATAATAATCATTCTTAAGAATATCATTAAATGTTCCAATTTTCTTACTTTTGCCAATCATATCATTGTATTCATACCAATAACCCTTACATTCAAATAAAGTTATATAATGACCACTATTTATATCATCTCCTTGATGAATTATAATAGAATTAAGATATAAATTATTCTTTTTTAATTTTATTTTTATTTCTGGTATTATAGGTTTTAATATCTTTGCAATTCCTTCTAGTATTCTATTTATTTGTATAAATAAAAATGGGGCTGATCTATATTCAATTGTTTCTTCTCTTATTTTTCCAGTTCCATCTAAATCCATTATTTTTTTATATTTTGGATAATAATCTTTGATATTAACATTACCGGGACTTAAAATATCAATATCATTATTAATATCAAAAAATATTCGCATTTGATCTTTTCCATTTATTGAATATTTAACATCGTGTGGAATATCAAATATAACAGATAACATTAATAATAATTCACTAAAATCATTTTGTTCCGATGTCCATTCTACATTCCGAAATTTTGGATTAATTTCATCTTTATATTTATCATAATATTTTTTAAGAAGTGATCTTAACATTGTGCATTTATTATTACTTCCACTTGAAGATGGCTTGACTATTTTATTATATAATTTTTTTAATTCATCTCTTATCTCTTGCCCATATCTAGTTAATTCTGAATTATTATAATTATGTAAAGGAGAATTCAAAATTGTATTCTTTATAATTGGATTTCTACTATTAAATAATGCAACTAATAAACTATCCATATAACAACTATATTTATCATAGTTCAAATTTATATCAGAACAATTCAAATAATATATCTTTTTTAATTTTTCAATTGTTAATTTATTTAAATCTTGATCATCATAATATGGATATATTTTTTTAATCCTTTCTATATAATCCTCCTTTTTTAATGATTTTGATTTTGATGATGATTTTGATGATGATGAAATTATTCTAGGTGGAGATTTAATTTTAGGTCGTAATGGAGGCAATAAATAGTCATCATCTATAATTCTTCTTGCACATTTTAATTTTTTTGGATCTTCAATTTTAATTTTATCTTCTCTAAATTCTTTTTTAATTAATAATTTTGGTGTAATTTTAACAGGACTTTTAGTTTTATCTATATTTTTATATACATATATTCCATTTCTTGAATAAGCTATCAATTCATAATTATAATAATCATCATATATTATTTGATTTTCTGCTGATAATGACTTTTTTATATATAGACCATAATTATTAAGCTTAGTTAAATATTCAATCTTTGGTATTCTATCAATTAATGATGTTGTATCATAATTATTATTAGTTTGAATTATAATATATTTCGGATTTCTCAATAATAATAATTTAATAATATTATGTTCGCAATATTCAATAAGATAATAAGATTTATTATAATACATCAAATTTAAATATGGATCCTTAATTTTCTTTATTACGGATTTCATATTTATTATAAGTTTTGGTTCTTTCTTTTTTTCTTTTTGGTTTTTAAGTTTTTTAAGCATTTGTTTTCGTAAATCTTGCACAATCTTCTTTTGTTCTTTCTTCTTTTCTTCTTTTTTTATTGCTACTTTTCTTAATTCCTCTTTTATTCTTTCTGCTTCTTTTATCTCTTTGTCTCTCTTTAATTTTAATTTAAATTTATCAAATTCAACTCTGTCTTTACTACTTACCTTTGAAGGTAAAATTAATTCTGATGGTGATGAATAATTTTCATCATATTTATATCCTTTGTCTATTATTCTATCTTGTCTTACATAAATTAAACATCTTAAACCAGAATTAAAAGAAAAACATAAATCTTTGATTGGATCTCTAACAGCATCTAATTTACAAGTTTTTATATTTAAACAAAATGAATTTGGATCATTCGGATTCCATTTATATTTCATTAATTCACAAGGTAATATTTTTGGATTAAGTCCTTGTTTAATATCATCTCTAACATCTCTTAACCATCCATTATATACATATCTATTATTATTACATGTAATACCAGTTATTACATGTCCTCCTGCAGTTCTTCCATTATAATTACCTAAAATATATGAATCTAAAATATATGTTTCTCCGTCATATGTGATTTTATCTTCTAATGAAATTATTCCATCTGTTCTTATTCCTATATTATCTAAATTTAATCTATCTAAAATATTTAATCCAGGATTAAATCGAATACTTGTATAAAACATTTTCTCATATTCTCCATCATTTTCTTGCGGCTGTAATGGATTTACAATAATATAATCAGGATCTGTTCTAAAATCAGCTCTTCTTAAATTATATAATTTATCTGCATTTAAAAATCGCCCTTGATATTCTAAATGACCATAAATTAAATTAAAATTTCCATATAATTGATTATTATATAGATCAATATGAATACTTGATTTTCCTATTTTTTTTATAAAATGATGTATAAACATACGAGGATCATAACCATGTTTTAATTTTTCTTTGTAAAAATTTTCATCTTGAATTATATTTAAATATTTTAATATTTTTTCAGGACGCATATATTTAAAATAATCATACGAATTTTCATGATTAATATAATTTTTTCTTAATAACTGATTTAAGATTTTTGAAGTTTTGTCTGATGCTGGTCTTGTTGCTAAATAATTATCATTTAATAATAATTTTCTCGAATTTTGACTATATAATAATGACATCAATAATGTATTAAACCAACAAGAACCTACATCATATGATTGAGGAATTGCAATAACATTTTTGCATTTATCTGACATTTAAATATCTATTACTATTTAAATAAAGAAAAATAATTTAAACATTTACTTCTTTTTTTTATTATTATGTTTTTTTCCTGTTTTAGGTTGAAAAGGTGCAACTACTGGAGGATGTGGAGGTGGAGCTGGAGCAGTTGTTGCAGATAGAGCTTTTGGAGAAGCTTTTGGAGGAGAAGCTATAGCAGAAACAGCTGATTTTAATGATGCTGCTGATCGTGATCGTGAATTTGGTTGTATATTATCTATTTTTTTTATTCTTTGTATTTCTTTTTTATATTCACTTTTATAGATTTTATTCAATTCTTTTTCAGCCTTTGATTTTATTTTTGAAATCATTATTTGAAATGACATTGTTAAAAATATATGTATTTTCATTTCTAATGCTTTTCTCTGTTTTTTTACATCATTTTCAATCTTTTGTCTAATATATTTTTTATCACCTGTTGATATTTTATTTAAATCTAATTTTAATCGTATATCATCTTTTGTTTTAACTATTCCACGAAGTTTATCTTTTAATATATCATTATTTTCTTTATAAATATTATCATTATCATCATCAATTATTTTATTTGCCAAATTTTGCGAACTTTTAATATAATAATTATGAATTTTTGTTTTAAAATAATTTAAATATTCTTTAAATTTAATTTCTTTTAAATATTTCTTAAAATCAGTATCTAATGAAACAATACCACTAAGACTACTGACACTATCAGGTTTTTTTGCAGGTTCTTTAGCTACTGGTGCAGGAACTACTACAGGAACTACTACAGGAACTACAGCAGGAGGTCCAGTAGATGCTATTTTTGCTGGTGCAACATCAGTTTTAGTTATTCTATAATAAATTAATATTCTATTACCTTTGAATAAAGAAAAATTTAATTTTTTATCTTTATATTCTGATAATTTTATATCACATTTATCATTATCAAAATAATATTCATATCCTTTATATTTATATTTATCATCCAATTTTAAGGGATATATTTTATCACATTTAACATCCTCTATTTTTGTTCCTTGAAATATAAATCCAGGAGTTTTTTTCTCAAATTCAAATTCCCTATTTGTATATGTATAAACATTAAAATTATCATCTATAAAATAAATTACATTATGTTTTGATTTATTATCATTTTCTGGCGGAATTGTATAATTAGTAGAAATACATGTTATTAATTTATACTCTTGATTATCAAATAATTTTAATACATAATTATTAGCAGTTCCATTTAATGTATCACATTCATCTGCTATATCATACAATTCTTTATCAATTTGGTCTTTATTTTCCCATTCATTAACGATTATAAAATCTGGATAAGTTTGTAATTTTGATATTTTATTACTAGAATATTCTGTTGCTAATAATTTTTTCTTATAATCATTTCCATCTATTGGAATTCTATCTTTTATAATTTCTTTATCATATTCAATATAATTAGTAAAACCTATTAATGTCTTTTTTCTGTTTTCAAATGATTCAATTGTCAAACAAGATAATCCTAAATATTTATAAAAAGAACTTAATAATAATTGAAATAATATAAATTTATTTCCATATTTTTCATAATGACTATTCTTAATATTTAATGAAGATTTTATAGTTTTAGGAGAAATCTTATCAATTGTTTCATTTATTATAAAAGCATTATTTAAACATTGTTTCATTATTTTTTTTAATGATGGTGATGCAGAAACACTACCCTTAAGGTCATCAAAATTTATTTTTCTCAATGCTAATCTATCTGAAAGTAATGATAAAATTGTAAATAATAATAAAGATCGTTGAAATTCATCTTTATTATTAATTGGTTTAATATTATTATGAATGCCATTCTGATATTTTACTATTTCTGGAACTGATTGTGGCATATATTCAAAATCCTTCTACATTATAATAATTTTTTTATTGTTGCTAAACTACAAGTTCCGTTTATCAATAACCTTTCGTGAAAATCCTTGATTGTTTTTGTCTTATTTTCCTTTAAATATTTATCTCTCATTTTTATTATCTCTAATTTACCTATAACATAACATAAAGCCTGACCAGGATCGCAAATATATCTATCAATCTCATTTATAATGTCATTCGTTTTTTTTGGCAAATATTTTTTCATAAAATTGAATGTTTTCTTATAAGTCCAACCATAATAATTAATTCCTGTATCTGCTACCAATCTTATCTTCCTTAATATAGAATAATAATTATCACTGTTATTCTCTTTTCCATTATAATTATTAGGATCATCAATGTGATTACAATTTTCATCACAATAAATTTCCATATAATGGGCAAAACCCTCAATAAATGTTAAATTGTTATATCCATAAATTTGATAATTTTTTAATTTATAATGTTTCATAAATCTATAATGATATTGATGAAAGCATTCATGAATTAATAATGGATACAATGATTTTTTAGTGCATTCATTATAAAATCTTAAATTTATAAATACACTATCTTCAATTGGTGAATAATAAGCCATTGGGAAATTTTTTTCTTGTTCTTCTAAAACTTTTTGAATTTTAAATGGTTTTGATGGCTTATAATAAAAATTCTTATCAATTATATTATTATAAACATATAAAGCAACATCCAAACAATCCTTAAATAAAGCTTCGCGTGATTTATAAGTCTTATCATCTTTATAAGGTTTTATATTTGAAACAAGAGATAATCCCAATTTATGCACATATTCAGGAGATTTATCAACCCTATTTTTTAACAATAATTTATAAATCTTTTTTCCATTTTTAAGATTGCACAACCCAATCTTCTTTTTAGCTTTTGGCAAATAAACATTCTTTAAATAATCATATAAATATTTATAATTCTTACATTTTTTTAATTGTAATATTATTTTTTTTATTATAATAAATGGAACTGTTATTTCTTTTTTTAATGCCTCGTTTAAACGCATTATAAGTGTTTTCAAATATTCATGAAAATCAACTTCTCTTTCTTTTTTATACTTACTTGGATATATATTTTTATTATCATCTTCAAATATTATAATTTGATTTTCATATGATGATATCAATTGATAAAGATATATTTTATTGGATAATATTTTTTTATTAAAATTTATTGTTCTTTTTAATTCTAAATCCTTCGTATTTGAATATTTCTTATTCAATTCACGATGTTTGTTTAAATAATCATCACTTAAAGTATTTGTATAATGTTTTAATACTTTTAGTTTATTCATATAAAAATTGAACTGTGCATTTATCTTCAACAAATCATTAAAATAATCTTCATAATTTAACATTTCTTATTATTATAATAGAATGAGAATAATAATTTCAGCTATAGTAATAATAATATTAATATTTTTTCTAATATTATTATTGAGATCTAATTATATAACTGAAACTTTTGTTAATGTAAAAGATTTACCAGATTTAAAAGATTATCAGGGCGACAAATTAACATCAAAAGATTTAGAAGATATTATGAATTATACTGGAAAAGTATCTGATAAATATGATACAATTGATGATCCTATTTCTGATAGTCTAATTCCTTATAATCCTGATGACAAAATTAAATCAACTGATTATGATATTATTGACATTTTTAAAAAGATTTTAGAACGACCTCCTTCTGTAAATGAAATTACAAAATTTAGTTATTATTCAAATGATAAAATAAAAGAATATTTATTCAATTCTCCTGAATATGATAAATTAATTAAAACACAAAATAATACTGTTAATAATGGTATCGAAGGTGCAATCGCAAGAAAGAATATAATTAATCGTATCACTGATATTTATGCAACCATTTATACCGATGAATTAAATGTCAAAATGATGTTGCCATTAAGAGATTGTTTTATTTATCTTCAAATGAATGAATATTTATTTGCAGCCTTTTTAGAATCATATAATTATAAAAAATTTGAAGTTGATGTTCTTTCAACTTATGTTTTAACAAAAAAAGTTTTATTACAATTATTTAAAAAACATTTTAATGTCCTGGAATTAAAATTATTAGCCCAAGATAAAATTAATAATATTAAAAATCAAAATAATATATTTTCAAAAGAAATTGATAGTATCAAAAAAGATCTATTATCTCTAAGTTCTGTAGTTAATCCTCAAAATGTAATTGGAACAATTAAAATCAATTTCCCATCCGTCTATAATGAATTAATTAAAGCAACTCTAAAATCTGGAGAAAATATTGATAGTTCCTCATTTGATTTTAGTAAAATAGGTTCCTTCCTTACTAATATTGAAAAATATCAAAATAATGGCAATAATAATGATAATGATAATGATGATAATAATAATGATGATGATAATACTTATAGAAGTACTACTTATTATAACCCTATAGATGATGCCTATACTACTCCAACCGATACACCAACACCAGAACCACCACCATCATTAGAACCAACACCACCAATACCAGAACCAACACTACCAACACCACCACCAACACCAGAACCAACACCAACACCAACACCAACACCAACACCAGAACCAACACCAACACCACCACCAACACCAGAACCAACACCAACAGAAAAAATATTATTGGCTTCAACAAAACCTGTAATAAAAAAAACAATAACAATTGAAAATTTAAAAATGAATAAAGATCTTACTAAAGATATTGAAAAACTACCAGATAATGCAGAATTATATACAAGAGTTTATAATCCACTTCCTAGAAATTCTAGTTATGCATATATGCCAAATGGATATAAACCACCAATTTGTAATAATCTTGGAAAAGAACAATTAACACAACCTGTATTTACAAGTTCAAAATTATTATTTCAGGGCACTGATTTTGACACAGCTTTTAAAGATACTCAAGTTGGAAGCATAATGCCAAAATTTTTTTATCAAGAATATAATGATGTTAAAATCAATTAGAGCAATTATATCTCATAACTACATTCATCGTGTATAATTCCTGTGTTAGTAACTTGAATGCATATGGAATTCTAATTTGAACTATATTTGTTGCATTCTTGCAATAATTACATTTATAAATATTCCTATCTGGATTTACATTTGCTATCATCCCGCATTCCTTGCAAATAAATACTCTATAATTATCTGCACAATCAAGCATCTTTTCTTTCAAGAATGATGCCGTCCCGTGTCCGATGAAACAATCTCTTTCCATTTCTCCTAATCTAAGCCCACCGCCTCTAGCTCTGCCTTCAGAACATTGACGAGTAAGCATCACGATAGGTCCATTGTTTCCTCTAGAATGGATCTTATCAGCAACCATATGTTTCAATCGTTGATAATAAGTTGGTCCTATAAATATTTCTGTCTTAATTTGCTCTCCTGTTCTTCCATTATACATAATCTCATTTCCATGTCTCTCTAATCCTGTCTTCTCCAATAATCTCGCAATATTCTCAACACCACAATTATTGAACGGGGTTGCATCTCCTTCTGCTCCTAAATGACAACTAACCTTTCCCATAATACATTCCATCAATTGCGCCATCGTCATTCTCGACGGAATTGCATGAGGATTGATAATAATATCAGGAACAATACCATCTTTTGTAAATGGCATATCCTGATGCTCATAAATCATTCCAATACTTCCTTTTTGTGCAGATCTTGAAGCTACTTTATCTCCAACTTCTGGTTTTCTATTCTTTCTAATTCTAATTTTACAGAACTTATAACCATCGCTATTTGTTCCAATATAATTATAATCAATATAACCATCATCATTAGCTTTCATTGCTGTTGAATTATCACTATAAGTATTTTTGCCATTCATCTTTCGCGGCATCACTTTCCCTACAATAATATCATTTCCATCAATATAAGTATTTTTAGGCACAAAGCCAGTCTCATCCAATTTCTCATATGAAAATGATGGTTTGATGGTTGTCATTCCAATCGGATTTGTGAAAATTTCTTCTTCTCCTGAACTATGATTTTTAGCACACTGATCTCTAAAAGCTTTATAATAAGTGCTTACGAATAAACCACGATCTAATGCCGATTTATTAATCATAACGCTATCTTCTTGATTAAATCCAGAATGGGTCATAATCGCAATAATAGCATTTACTCCTGATGGAAGCTCATTACTATTTGTATATTTTGATAATTTTGTTGATACAATTGGTTTCTGTGGATAATTAATAATATGTCCCATAGTATCAATTCTATTTGTAAAATTACTTGCAAATATTCCTAATGCCTGTTTTCCCATTGCACAATTACTAACTGCAAACCCATCATTGCCTCCAATGAAACTATGATGAGAACTCACGATTTCTAAATCTGCAATACGATTATCATAATTAATAATCTTATTATGAAATGGAATGAAAATTAATCTTCCTTTGATTACAATCAAATTTGAAAATTCTTTGAAATTCAAATCCTTCAAATGACTATATTTATTTTTATAATTATTATATAAATCATATTCATTTATTATTGCATATCTTTTCAATTTCTCATAATTATATCGAATTCCAATCTTTTTATAATAACTAATTTCATCATCTACATTAAAATATTCAAATAATATTTTTATAATTTCATTATAATAATAATTATCTTTATTATCATCATAACAATAACCAGCCGCAAATTCTCTTTTAACTAAATCACTCGACTTCATAAGCCATTTATCAATATTATCAATAATAATTGATATGAATAATCTGAAATTACTATCAAGATTAAATCCGATTGCTTTAATATCATTCATAAATTCTTCATTGTCAATCTTATTTTCGAAATTGAATTTATAATTTGATTTTAGACAATAACCAGCCAAACGACTGACTATTGGCATCTGATAATCATTATTATCAAATGAAACTCTATTCATTAATTTCAGAATTTCTTCATTATCAATAATATTTATTTTTTCTTTTGAAATACATGACATATAATCAGACATCATATGAATTCCTAGACTTGTTTTGTCATTAAAATTCATTACTTCAACCCATCCATTCATCGTCATAAACTTATGATCATGAGTTGCAATAATTGTTCTTCCTGTTATCGTTTGAATATTATAAACAATTTTAGATGTTTTCATATGATAATGATTAACAACCTTTGAAATTGTTGTAAAGTTTGTAATAGGGTCGAAACAAATAACTTCATCTCCTTTAATAATTTCTTTGATTAATTTATATGTTCCATTACTTAAAAGGACTTTCTCATTTTCATTTAAACATTGATAACAATTTCTAGGAGATTGATTATGATCACTGAAAGGAATATTTACTCCTAAAATGCCATTCATCAAACTCGCGTGAATTTCACAATTTGTATATCTAGGAGGATATGAATTTCCTTTCATTCCTTTCCCCAATTCTAAATGATTAATTGCAATAAGAGTATGGTTCAATTCATTATTATCTAAATATTCAATAAATCCTTCTTCGTCGCTTGAGTTATTAGGGCAAATGAAATTATCAAATGTCTTTCCCTTTGAAAATTCTTTCCATGTTGTTTTCTTTTCCCTCAAAATACGATTAATTCTAAGTTCAGTTCTATTCGTCTTATCATCATAATCTACAATTAGCAATGGGCGATACATTCGACCCGCATCAGTGCTAATGCAAATACATCTCTTTAGAATATTCCAATATACTGATGTCATCGGATAAATAATTCCACATCTCTTATAATGTTTTAGATTGTTATATAACAATAATGGATTTGTATGATATCCAATAATATCTCCATTAATCTGAACATAAACATTATTCGAATTTCCTAATTCTTTGAAATAATTTGTAATTTTATCTCTAGCTTCTTTAATAACATCTGTTTCAATATGCCATTTATCATTATTTTCAACTACATATGAATAACTATCATCATAAATATTTGTTCCAAGTTCTACAAGTAGTTCTCGAATATGAGTGCTACTCATCGAAATTGAAATAATAGTGCTTAAAGCTAAGTTTTTAACTAAACCTACTGACGCTCCCTCTGGAGTATTATGCGATACACTCATATCACCTAATAGAAATCTTCCATTTCCATCAAGTTGCCATCCAACAAATGGTTGAACTTTATTTTCTACTAATTCGAAAGAACTTTGTAAATAACTTGAACATCTTTTTTTATGTGTTGGATTATTACATTTATTTAATTTTTTTCTATTAAGAATAGTTGGTATTTCATATAAATATTTTCCTGTAATTGTTAATTCTTTATAAGGACGCTGTCTCTTTTCTTCATTAACTGTATAAGAACATACACCATCATTTAAATGACATGAAAATCCTAAACTTCTTGCTAAGAATTCAGCATCATAAATAATTTTATAATTTGATTTTCCTTGACATATTCTAATTTCGTGTCCATTTGCTCTTACACTACCATCAGTATCTATTAATCCAGCTAAAACAGCTAATCGTGTTTTACGATCATTAATTAAATAATCCAATGGAATATGTTTATTTTTAATTAAATTATATTTTGTTAATAATTTTTTAAGAGGTGCTTGTTCTGTTTTATTAATTGTTGAACTAATAGTATATCGATATTTATGATTATTTTTTTTAATAGTTGCATCATTATTTTTGCCCCATTTAATCCACATATCAAGTAATTCTTCATCAGCTGTAATAAATCCATAACCAGATGATAATCCATCACCTAGCCATAAACCTAATATATATGGGTCTAATTCAACTTCTTTTGTATCCCAATTAATACCATTAGATTTAAATGTGTATAATTGTTTTTTAACATTTTCTGGCAAAGATAAATATTGTTCAATTGTAATATCAATAATATCATCATCATTAATAGATAAACTAAATTTATATAAATCTTCAATATTATTAAATTTCTTGTATTTATATGTTAATTCTTTCTTATCAAACCACGATAATTCGTTTTTTCCTTTATGATTTCTAATAGTTTTATATTTTTTTACTTTTAATGTTAGAATATGATTATCAGTTACAATATAATTAATAAAATTCTTTTTATGTTGTATTACTTCATACATTCTTTTAATCCCTGAACAAGTGCTTTTAACTCTAACAGCATTTCCATTATCATCAATTAAATTATCTCCGATAATAATATCACATGCTTTTTTAATAGTTCCGTTCCACAATAATATAGGTGTATCAGGATGAAAACATTCTGCAGGACAAATCATATTAAATTGAGAATTATCCAACTTTCGAGGTTGAACAAGCTTTCCATTCTTCTCCATAGAAGTACTAATTCTACGAAGATGCGATAAAGTGCTAGCATAAGACATTCGATTTAAAACTTGAGACACACCTTGTTTAATATTTTGAAAACTACCAATACTTTTGATACCCCAATTTCCTGTCGATAATGAATATTTCAACCACGAATCCAATAATGACTGTTTGAAATATCTATGAATATTATTATCATTGATAATATCTGTTGTAGTATTATTATAATTCGCTCTCCATAAATTCAATTCTCTTTCAATCAATCCTTTAATCTCCTTACTCATCTTTCCATAACATTGTCTGAAAAGATTGCTAAGAAGAATGCCAGGACTGTCAATTCTCTTATTCATATATGAGTCGCGATTATCATAACTATCATAACCTAGATAAATTCTGATCATTTTTCTGATCATATAACCTAGATATAATGCCTTTCTTCTATAATTCTTACCTACATGAGGCAAGAAATCATTAATAATATTATCTCTTAAAATTTTTGATGGATTTTGTGTTGTTTTATTAACTCCTGTCATTATCTTAATCAAAACTTCTTCTGCTTGTTCTTGCGTATGAATATCAGATGCATCATCACAACAAGCCATAAGCTGACAGATAATTCTTTGATTATCTTTATTATCAAGATCATAAACAATATGCTGAATAATCTCTTTATCAGAAATAATTCCTAATGCTCTGAACATAATGAAAACTGGAATTTCGCTTCTTATGAAGGAAGTGTTCAAACGAATACTTCTTCCCATATGATTAAGCTTTCCACTCATATTTAAACTAGTAGTTTTAGGTGGAAGATATATCGAATCGTTCATTGAACGAATTTCAGCATATAATCCATCGCTATTATTATTAGGCGCGAATATAAGAGTATCATTTTCATTAATTCTATCTTGCATAATTAAGACTTTTTCATTGCCATTGACAATAAAATAGCCCCCATAATCATATCTACATTCATTATTATCACTGTCTCCAATTGCTGGAAGTTGATGCAATACACATGCATTCGAACGAACCATAATTGGAATTTTGCCAATATATACATTATTCACATACTTATCGATTTTGACTGTTATATTTTCTTCATTCAAATATTCGATAATAATATGAACATTTACATATAATGGACTAGAATAGGTTAAATTATTCATACGAGCAATATAAGGTGTCATTATTGTCTGTGTTCCGTCTGGTAGCTGATAAATCGGCTTTGTTAAAGATGGATTTAAGACATTAATATTAATCTTCTGAATTTTATTATCTACTTCAGTTTGCTTTGTTGTGATTTTAATAGGATTAAAACCGCTGATAATCTGAGGTAGAGTAGTATTGATAAATTTGTTATAACTGTCAATTTGATGTTTTACTAATGGACTGATTGAATCAATTGATTTATTTTCAGTGAAATATTTATCTAAAATATCCCAGCAAAATGATTCAGGTAGTTCCATATTTATTATTAAAAATAACCAATTATATAAAAATATTCATTTTTTTTTATATATAAAATTATTATTTATATTAAATATTATTATTGTTATTATTAAAAAATGTGTGGCATTTGGACCTATATTTCCAAAACTAAGAAAAATAATTATTACGAATATTTTAATAAAATAGCTCATAGAGGTCCAGATGCTTCAATTTATATGAATTATAAAGAAGCTGCTATTGGATTTCATCGTTTAGCAATTATTAATAAAGATATGAAGGCTATGCAACCTTTTATTGATAAAAATCTAATTCTTATTTGTAATGGTGAAATCTATAATTATAAAGATCTTGCTTATAAATATAATATTAAATGTGTGAATGATTGTATGTGTCTTTTACAATTATTCAAAAAAGTAGGATTAGAAGAATTTATTAAAATTGTCAATTCTGAAATTATTGGAGAATTTGCATTTATCATTTTGAAATTTGATGATAATAATGAGAAATTGGATCAAATTATTGTTGGTCGTGATATTTTTGGTGTTCGTCCTTTATATCATTCTAAAAATGGTGATGATGAATTTATTTTCAGTTCTGAATTAAAAGGGGTTCCAAAAGATTTTAAAGAAGTTTATGAATTCCCTTGTGGTTCTATCATAGTTTATGATTATTATAATAATATTGAAAAATCTTATGATATTACGAGAGATATTTATAATACTGAAATTAGTTCTGAATATGATTTATCAGATATCAAAAAAAGTTTAATTGAAGCGGTTAAAATTCGTTTAATGGCTGATGATGTTGAAGATATCGGATTTTATTTATCTGGAGGACTTGATTCGAGTATCTTATGTTCAATTGCCTCTAAACTTGTTTATCCTAAACAAATAAAAACTTTTTCAATTGGCTTTGAAAATTCAACAGATCTTCCATTTGCTAGTAAAGTTGCTAAACATATCAATTCTATTCATAAAGAAGTTATTATAACTGAAAAAGAGGCATTAGACGCAATTGATGATGTTATTTATGCAACTTGCACTTTTGATATTACTACAATTCGAGCTAGTTGTGGTCAATATCTTCTAAGTAAATATATCAAAGAAAATACAAACATTAAAATTATTATTAATGGTGATGGATCGGATGAAGTATTGGGAGGTTATATTTTTAATTATTATGCCCCTGATGAAGATGCATTTCACAATTCTTGTATGAAATATACAAAAAATATTCATATGTATGATGGACGGCGTCTTGATAGAAGTTTAGCCTATTTTGGATTAGAAGCCAGAGTTCCATTTTTAGATATCAATTTTGTTAAAACTATTTGGCAAATTCCTAAGAAAATGAGAATGCCTACTTACAGTAATTGTGAAAAATTTTTATTGAGACAAGCATTTAATGATGAAAGTTATCTTCCTCAAGATTGCTTATTTAGAAAGAAAGAAGCTTTTAGTGATGGAATTTCAAGCAAAGAGAAGTCATGGTTTTCCATCATCAACGAAAAAATGAATGAAATTGATATTAATGAAGATGATTTAATGGGACCATCTAAAGAAGCTGATTATTATAAAAGAAAATTCATTGAATATTTTGGTGAAGAAAGATTGAATATTATTCCTGGATATTGGCAACCTGATTTTATTGCTGCTAAAATTTATATTGATCCTTCTGCAAGAGTTTTAAAGATTTATTAATTTTTCTATTATTTTTATATAAATAAAAAATGATTTTTTGTTTTTAGAAAGAACATAACAAATTATGGATTTAGATTTTAATTTCAATATTTATTCAAAATCAGATATTATTTATTCTTATTATTATAATGCAATTAAAGGTCTTATAAATACATCTTTTGATTTAGTTCCATATCATCAAAGATATAATATTATCCCATATAGCTTACCGTTTATTCATAAAAATGAAAAGGGTTATTATTATATTGATGTTGATATCAATAAAGAAGGTGATATTATAAGTCATTTTATGTTAGAAAATGAAAATAAAAAAAATGTAAAAATTGAATTGATTATTCATAATTCAACTATAAATTATAATAATAATTCAATATTGCTTCTTTGCTGTTCTCAACATACTAATTTTAAACTTCGATTTACATTTGCCGAATATCCGTCTGAACTAAAATATAGCTATCGCATCTATTTATGCCAAAATGAAATGAGAAATAAAATCATTTTATCAAATTTATATTCTTCAGGTATTAGCTATAAAAATGGATATGCTATTATAGATAAACAATATTAATAATACATATCTAAGTTTATTTATCTCTTTTTTATTATTTTTGTTATTGTTATTGAGAAGTAATTTGAGATTTTCTATTTCTTTCTGATTATCTTGATTATTTTTATTATTATTCTCAAGAAGTTGTTTGAGGTTTTCTATTTCTTTTTGATTTTCTTTTTGATTATTATCTATAATTAAATTAAGTTCTTTTTTACAGAAATAAATATTTTGTTTTGATTTAATTATCTCTTTTTTATTTTCTTTTTGATTATTATCAATAGTTTTTTTAATTTCCTCAATTTCTTTTTGATTTTCTTTTTTACAATTATCAATAATTAAATTTAATTCTTTTTTAAAGGAATAAATAGTTTGTTTCAATTCTTTATTTTGATTTTCATTATTATCAATAGTTTTTTTAAAGTCTCTAATCTCTTTTTGATTGTTATTTATAGTATTCTTAATATTTTTTAATTCTTCTCTAAAATCATTAATATAATACCAAATATAAGGAATATCATTTTCTAAATTACTATTGAAATTACTTAACTCACTAAATAAATGTAAACAATAACGTTCATTACAACCATTTAAAAATGCAATAGTCGATTTATATAATTCTTCATTATATGGTTTATTTATTGTTAATAATAATAACTCATTATTAAAAAATCTACTATTATCTGTATTTTGATTTGATGATAAATTTTTATATTCTGATATTATTTTATTCATAAATTTATTATGTATTATTGAATTCATATAATTACATATTTTTGTTATATCATCAGAAGTAAATGATTGTTTAATATAAAATTGCTTATTATTCAAATAATTTTCAATTAATAAAATAAAATATTTTCTATTATAAGAACAACTATCAACATTTTCAAAACAAATATTTAATGTGCTTATTATGTCGTCTTTCAATTCATATGGATTTAATAATAATGACATAATAATAATAATGACAAAGGTTCTTAAATATTTATTTCTATATATAAAATATGAATACTGTTATTAAAGATACTTGTGGATATCCTTATCCGCAAGGTGAAAATACTTGTTGGTTTAATGCAATATTAACTGTATTATTTAATAGTAATAAAACAAGAGAATTATTTATTAAAGAAAATAATTTAATATTATCTAAAATAAATCCAGAATTAGATATATATTCATTTTTTCAAATAATATTGGATAATAAAAATTTTAATAATAAAAATATAATGAAAGATATTTTTGTAAAATATACACCAGAAAAGATATTAGATTTATTGTATAAATATAATAAAGATTTATTTTATATAAATGCAATAATTGGAGTAAATGGTTTTAATTCTTCTTATTATTTAAAACCATTTTTTGAATTATTTAATTTAAATAGTATATTTTTTGATATATATAATGATGAAATGTATGTATCAAATTTAAATTTTATTAAAAATGTAAAATATAATGATGATGGCTATGATATAAATTATGAAACTGACATAAATAATGATAAAAATATGAGTTTAACAATGAAAGGTATATTGGAAAAAAATATAGTTCCTGAAATTATAGTTATTATATTATATGATGATGAAACAATAAAAATAACTATAGATAATGATAATGACGAACTTATAAATAAAATAAAAAGATTATCCATTGATAATGATATTAAAATAAATATGCAACATATAGATAAATATTATAATATTAGATATAATGATTGTAAGTATAATTTAGAAGCAGTAATATTAGGTAATTATAATATAATTAATGGTAATAATGAAAATCATTTAATTGCAGGATTTCATTGTAAAAATGATAAAGTTGTTTATAATGGTGTTTATGATGATACAGAACCATGTAATTTTATTAAATATGATTGGGATATTCATACATTAAATCAATTTTGCTATAATACAAATTCTTGTAAAATTGATAGTATTAAAAAAGATGATTTATGTTATGATTTTGGTCAAGGTTATAGAATATTATTATATGTAAAAACATAATAATATTAATGTTTTTAGGTTCTTAAATAATATATATTATTATTTATATATGGAAACATCAGGACAAATTCTGCATTTGAAAAGTTTAACCGACTTTAATAATATTAAGGATGATTGCAAGTTGATTATTAAGGTTGGCGCGGATTGGTGTGTTCCGTGTAAAAAAATAACTCCTTTATATACTCAATTTGCTGAAAATAACAGTAATCCTAATATTATTTATGCTGAAATTAATTCTTCAGATGCAGATGAAGAGCTTCTTGATTTTATTGAAATAAAGTCATTACCAACATTTTTATTTTACGATAATAAAAAACTGGCTAAGAAAATAATTGGAAGTGATAAAATCGAATTATCCGAATATATAAACAATCTTTATATTTAAGAAGTTAATTATATTTTTTAAATATATGCAAACTTTATTAGATTGTAAAAAAGAATACACAGATATTTTATTGGATAATCTTTCTGTTCCTATTTGTTCTGTAATTTATGATATTTTTAAGGCATCATCAAATATTCAGGAATTTCAACAAAAAATGGCACATATCAAAAATTGGAACAATAATATTATCAATGAATATTATGAAAAAATTTTAAATTCATGTGATAAAAAACTTGTATTATCTAAATTATTACATGAAGTTATTGTTATCAATATTAAATTAAAAACTGAAAATAAAAAAATTAATTTAAAGAAAATACCATTCATCTCATTCTGTGATTTTATCCATAAATGTTTAATTAATATTGGTATTTATTGTTGGAAAAATGCTTATCTATTTTCACATAAAAATTTAAAACCTTCAGAAAAACAATATCATCTAAATTTAATTGAAAAAAATATAAGAAAAATTATAAAAATAAGTATAAGAGACTGCACACCTCTTGAACTAATACTAATTGACAATTATGAAAATGAAAAAGAAGTCAGTGGCGGTAGTGAAGAAGAGGACGATGAAGAAGACGATGAAGAAGAGGACGATGAAGAAGACGATGAAGAAGAGGACGATGAAGAAGACGATGAAGAAGACGATGAAGAAGAGGACGATGAAGAAGATGATGAAGAGGACGATGAAGAAGATGATGAAGAGGATGAAGAAGAAGATGATGAAGAAGGTGAAGAAGGTGAAGAAGGTAAAGAAAGTAAAGAAGAACCTAAAGAAGAAGAAGATCCTAAAGAAGAAGAACCTAAAGAAGAAGAAGAGCCTAAAGAAGAAGAACCTAAAGAAGAAGAGCCTAAAGAAGAAGAGCCTAAAGAAAAACATAAGACTGTAGATTTTAAAGAAGAAGTTAGAGTAATTAATATTAAAAATCAATTACCTCAAAATAAAAAAAATATTCTTGATATGAGTGATGAAGAATATGAGGAAAATGAAGTAAGCGGGGGAGAAGATAATAGTAGCGACGATGAAACAGAATATGTAGATAAAACAAAAACAAAAAAGAAGCCTTAAAATCGAGAAATCTTTTTTTTATTATAATAAATGCATAATTTCATAACAAAACGATTAATTAAAGATTTTGTAAGTATTTGATTATTTTTGTCTAACAATTGAATATTAACTCGATTAAATAGTGATATAACGGGGTTTAAATAAAAATCACCCTCATTTTCATTAAAATCATTATACATAGTTGTCTCTGCTGCTCCTGTATTATTTTTAATTTTATTAACATCAATCATTATGGAATCGAAATATGAAATATTTATATTATCACCAATTGTAGTTCTAACTCTATCATAATCATTACAATTAATATAAACACTATCTAAATTGCTAAAAGATGATGAAAGTAATTTTGTTGTAGTTATAGAAAGAGCATCATATAATAATTTAATTTTATAAACATCTTTTAGCGGTTCTGCTAAATTTAAATGAAAGTTATAATTATTACTATCTCCATTATAAATAACATTACTTGTATCTACTATAATAATTTTATAATCTCCAAATTCTGGAACAGACATATTTGATATTATCTAAGATAATTAATTTATGAAATATTACAACATCTATTTGAAATTGGTGGTTTGAATGCCTCTTCAATAATAATAATTTGTTTTTCTTTATTATCCAAATCAGGATAAATATTTAAAATCGTAAATCTTTTATTTGTGTTGTCAAATACAAATGAAGATGACATTTGAGCTTCAATATAACGATTATGCATTTTATATTTATTTTACAAATAAATGAGGTATTAAATCATTTTTTTTAATAATTATTTAATTTAAATAAATAAATGAATAATATCAATAAAATTTTTATTATAAATTTAGATAAAGATGCTGATAGATATCAAAATTGTATCAAACAAATGAATTATTATAATATCACAAACTATGAACGATTTCCTGCAATTAATGGTTCAAAATTATCAGATAAAGAGATAAAAAATTTGACAACAGATATTGGCAATATTATTGCATCAAGATCAATGATTGGATGTGGAACATCTCATATAAATATATGGAAAAAGATTATAAAAGAAGGGATAAATAAAACTCTTATTTTAGAAGATGATTTCATTTTTAAAGATAATTTTATAAATAAATTCAATAATTATTATAAATATTGTCCTGAAAATTATGATATCTTATATTTAACCGATAATCCATTGCATAATAAAAATATAAAAATAAAAGACATCAATGATTATTATTATAAACAATTAATAATTTCTCAAACAGTTGGATATATTATTTCTATAGAAGGTGCAAGAAAAATATTAAATCATATCAATAAAATTACATATCATATTGATGCTGAATTGGCGTTTTTATCTATGATAAATTCTAATATAAATATCATTTCATTAAAAGATCCTCTAATTTATCAAACTTACAATAGCAGTAATAATATTAATGATCGTCATTATCCTCTAATTGTTGATAAATTTATATTAAAACATAAATTTATTAAATATTCCTATAAAGTTATATTATTTTCTGCAGGTGGATTGCATTTGAATATTAATATTCTTTTTATTGTAATTTTAGGATTTTTTAATATTTGGGCTTCATTGATATTAATGATCATCGAATTTTTTATATTTGATGAAAAAAAAATAAGTATATTGAATTTAATTTATTTATTAATAGGTTATTTAATTAGAATAATATATGGAGCCATATTTGTATGAAATTAATCTTATTTTAGATAATATTATTTATAATTTAGATAATATCTTTGAATGTAAATATTTAACCATTTCTTCCCATCTATAATTTGTCATTATATGTTGTCTTCCTCTAATTGAATGTTTCATCATAAGATCAGGAGAGCTAAAATACTTCCAAAATGCTTCTGCGAAATCATGTGGATCACATAATTCCGCAATTCCACCAATTCCAGAATTAGGATTATTTCTATTTTCTAAATAAAAATTTAATTTAGGTTTTACTAATATTGATATATTTTCATTTAAAAATTCTCGCATTCCTCCAACATAAGCTGATATCTGCGCTTTTCCAATTGCCAGTCCCTCAAATCCACATAATCCAAATCCTTCTCCATCTGCAGTATTTAAACCAACATCACATGCATTATATAAAATATTGATATCTCTGTCTGATAATTGTTGTGGTGAATTTAAACTAATTATAGTATTTTTAACATACTCTAATGGAACATTTCTAAATTTTGTTTCTGATTCTACAATATCCATCAAATCCCAATAACTATCCATTGCAGTTCCAATAACTAATTTAATTGGTCTTGATGTATGTTTATTAATCTTACAATCATTTTTAGAAATAGATTTAGCAACATTAACTTGATAATGCCTTTCTACAAATTCAACCCAAGCAATTAAAGTTGTGTCCCATCTTTTTCGAGGCTGATTTCTATTTAAATTTAAAACCATAAAATCATCTTCATTATAATTATTATAACATCTTGCTATTTTTTGGTCAATTGGATAATATAAATTATGATCAAATCCATGAGGGAATACATAAATAGGCATTTCTTTTTTAATTCCAAGTTTATATGCTATTTCCTTCCAATATGGTGTAAATGCAATGATTGCATCAAAATAAGTATTTAGAATTTCAATATAATTTTTTTTCTGATATGTATAAACTTGATCCATATATGAAACCAACTTGAAATTTCTTTTAGCATCTCCACATTCATTTATAATTGTAGCTGTTAGTGCAGTTGTGATTATTGAATCATTAAAAATGATAATTAAATCTTGTGGATGGTTTTTTAAATAATCTCCAATTTCTTTTTCTCCAAACCCATTTCTTTTAGGTTCTTCATTTGCATATGCATCATAAATAACTACATTTGGATTAACATCATTTCTTAATGCCTTTTGCCCATCCGACATTAAGAAATTTTGAAATCCATAAATAGTTAATTCAATATCATCAAAATTACCTAGATATTTTGCAATATAATACATAACACGACTATAACCATTACTCTGATGAATATCAGTTCCCGCCCATAATATTCTTTTCTTCCCATTTTTAGACGGATACCACCAACTACTTTTATTTTCTGTTGGATTTATCATTAATGAAGTCTGATTTGAAGTCTGATTTGAAGTCTGATTTGAAGTCTGATTTGAAGTCTGATTTGAAGTCTGATTTGAAGTCTGATTTGAAGTCTGATTTGAAGTCTGATTTGAAGTCTGATTTGAAGGTTTTTTTGGTTTAATTATAGTTATGGTAGTTTTTGTAGTATCATCACTACTACTACTTAAATTATATGTTTTATCATTGTTTATATTAAATGCTTCTACATTTTTAATATCTATAAATTGCATTTTTTAAATTATTTAAAGATTTCTTATTAAATCTTTAAATCGTTATATGTTCATAATATGGTTCTAAAATGCGGTTCATAATAATATCAGGATTTAATTCTGATTTTTCTAATATTGTTTTTAGAAATTGTTCTGAAAATCCTGAAATAATTGATGTGTTTTTTTCACTATCATTAATAGGAAAATTATTATATTTGCCGCTCAAATTCCAGTAAATTAATTCTGGAACATCTAAATTATTATTTTTAAATTTTTCTATAAATAAATTATGATTTTGTCCTGCATCAAATTGCATATCTGTAAAACAAATAATTCTTTTACAACTCATATTATTATTTATTAATAGATCTGCTATTTTTAAAAAGTCAGTATTTAATCCAAAATCAGCTTTTTTAATATTCAATATCTTTTCTCTTAATGTTTCACCTCTAATTTCAAATAATCTGGGTTTCTCTGAAAATGTTATAATCTTATTATGATATACTCCCTTATTCAATTCAGACAATAATAAGCCCATTGCAATTGAAACAGTTATTGGAACAACATTTCCTGTTTTTTGAAACATCGACCCAGAAACATCCACTATAGGAATGATGTCATCGTCATCATCATTATCATCATTATTATAAGAATTAATAAATGCCTTCCATTGTAATTCTAAAGTTTCATTAGGTTCATCATGCAATGAATTTAAATATTCGCTTACAATTTGATGAGGTAATAATCCAGTTATTTTAAGTTTCTTCTTATTTTTAGATACATCATCAATAAAACTTAAATATTTAAAATTATCTTTTTTTTTAAAAATTTTCTTATAAAAGTTTAATGCCCCTGCTGGTATCTTACTATAATCAATATCAACCCAATTATTATTACATATCTTAGTTTCTACCAAATCTAATTTATTTCTTAATGGTATTAAATATTCTTTTCTATAATGCTCATGATAATTTTTAAGTTCATTATCAAAAAGAAATCTGGCTAATTTGATTGTATCAGTTTTATTTGCATTAATTGCCCATTTTGCACATAATGAAATTTCCTTATTTTCTTCAAGATTTTTAATATCTTGTTTTAATTGTTCTGCAAATAATTTATATTCATATCTATTTTTCTTATTAATTTTTATAATATAATTCAAATCATTCCAACACCCAAATTTATTTATATATGTCAATACATTCTTTTTATAAATCTTATTATGATTATCTTTCAACCATGATAAACAAAAATTACTAATTTCTTTTTCTTTTTTCCCATTCAAACGATCTCGGGAGTTGAAAATAATAGCAATTGTTTTTAAATTGTCCTGCTCCCAAGATTTATTTAAAAGATCTGATAAAATCTCATTATCTAATCCTCTTATCAATTGAATAAATAAATCAATATTTGCATTATTGGTTGTTTCCATTTTTAATAATTAATATAAATTTATTTTTATATAAAGATAAGGTTATATTAATAAAATAGAATAAGTTTAATTTAAGTATTATCTTATTCTCTGTAATTATGTAATCAGCAATTTTTTAATTAATATATGACATTAATGATAAATGCATAATGTTCCTTTATCTTGTATAAGATAAGTTTAACAGCAATTTTTAAATTAAAGATGACTTATAAAGTATTTATTTTTATTATTTTATCTATGTTGATAATAGGTAAAATAGGGCAACATTCCCATAAATGGGTCTTGAATAAGGTCTGAATTTTATATTCCTTTGGATATAAATGTTTTATTCCAAACGAAATATCATTCATATATTTTTTTGAATTTTCATCAATTAAATCTATACTATAAATTGGTAATATCAGCAATAGCTGTTTCTTTGGTGATAAATACTCACCTTTTAATTCTATTTCTTTTATGATATTAACTTTGAGATAATTGCTAATATCTTTTGCTGTTGGTGGATAATTATATGGATAATACCAGGTATAATCCAAATCCATCTTTTTATAATAATTATATGTCCAATAAATACCTTTGATAAAATTGGAGCTTATCATTGAAGTGCTATCATTATTAATATTTACATCAAATAAATTTTTATAATAATAATAACGCCATTTTTTGCTATTATTATAAATGTCATTTAATGTTTGATCCTTATTTTTAATTGCAAATTCCTGACTTGCTAATGTAAAATCTCGAGGTCTTCTTTCAATTTCTTTATTAACAGCAGAAATAATATCAGTATCTTCTGTTTCTGCAATTTTATTAAATATTTCTGATAATGTTAATTGATTGATCTTATCATTATCAACCAATGAACCATTATTTTTAATTGCAAGTTCTGTAATAGAAATTAATTTATCTAAACCACCCGATTTTATATTCAAATTAAGAATATGAGGTATGAAATCATTTCCTAAAATAGAACACATAACGCAATAACTTTCAATTAGATCATTATCATTTTCAATATTCCATTTAGGTTTTAATTCTGATATTAATGCTTTTTTCAAATTATTAATATTTAAATAAGTAGTTGTTCCTTTATTCTCTCTCATAAGATAAATATTATTTTTACCTGAAATTAATGATAATATAATTAGATCTGCATCCAATCCATTTATAATAATATTTCCTGGTTCTTCTTTGATTAAACTAAATATCTTATGTTCTCCTTCTCCTGCGTCAGTGCTTCCAGAAAATATATATTTCTTATTATTTTCTTTAATATGACTATCCAATTTAGTCATAAAATTAGTTCCAGGTGAAATCGCATTAGTATCCCATGTTGAAACAACTTTATCAATCTTATTTCTATAAAAACTCAAATAACGCCTCTTTCTTTGCTGAATGATTTTTGCCAATGGCGCAACACCATCAATACAAATCATAAGCTTTTTAGGATTATAAGTTTTATCATAATTTTCTATTTTCTCCCATAAATTTTGAATAAGCTTTTCTTCATTCTGCTCTTTAGCCGCTTCAGGATGAATAATTCCATTAAAATCAATAGCATAAATATCAATTATCTTTGGCAATTGCTTTATGATTATATTATCATATTTAATTGTCAAATAATAAAAATAATAAGGAATACCCATTTTTCTCAATAATTATATATTTCAAAATTAATACTTATATAATCATTTTTTTATTCTTTCTTTTCTTATAGAATAAGAATATATTTTATTATGGCTATTTATGATGCTTTCTTTGGCTCTGATCAATCATTATATACAGCTTATGCTATTATGGCTGCTATTATTGCTATATGCGTAACTATATTATTAACAGCTACTGATATTTCTGTTGGAAATCGTATTTTAATTGTATTATTTGTAATCGTAACTCTCATTCCTTCCATTTTCCTAACCTTATTTGAAATTACTTGTATGGTTACTGGTGGAACTGAACCCAACCGCTGGTGGTGCTATGCTTTCGCTTGGATATTAGCCGCCTTTATTATAATTTATTGTGTCTTTGTGGTTATTATTTCATTAATATCTCTATTTACTTATAATAATGCAATTGATAATGTAAATGAAGCAGAGAAAAAATCAAAATTAAGTGATATAGAAAGTAATCATATTGCTAAACAAATAATACATACTGAAGAAGAAAATAAAAAATTAGAAAACTTTTATAATGCACCACAATCTAATGAACAATTTAAAGGAAATGACAGACCAACCATAAGTAATGCTACTGCTGGAAGTAAATATCATTCTTGTCCTATAAATACCACATGGGATCCTCATAGTAATAAATGTGTTCCTATAGTAAAAATTACTAAATTTGAAAATAGAGAAAATTTTGGAGCTGAACCATTAGATCAATTACAGCCAGCACCTGTTCCCATACCAACACCAACACCAAGTATAAAATCTCCTTTTACTAATTATATTAATGAAGGATTTGAAGCATTTGACGGTAATACAAAATCACATTTTTCTGATTTAAGTCTAACTGGTGCTAATAATCTTTTTAATAATTTAAAAGATAATATAACTAATAATTTTAATTCTTCTTTTGCTAGTATAATATAAATGTCGATGCAAATTTTTTAATTTAATATTTTTTTATTATAGGTTATTATTATAGAATAATAATAGCATTTGTTATGACTATATATGATGCTTTCTTTGGCTCTGATCAATCATTCTATACCGCTTATGCTATTATGGCTGCTATTATTGCTATATGTATAACTATATTATTAACAGCAACTGATGTTTCCGTTGGTAATCGTATTTTAATTGTATTATTTGTAATCATAACTCTCATTCCTTCCATTTTCTTAACATTATTTCAAATAACTTGTATGGTTACTGGAGGAACTGAGCCTAATCGCTGGTGGTGTTATGCTTACGCTTGGATATTAGCCGCCTTTATCATAATTTACTGCGTCTTTGTAGTTATTATATCATTAATATCTCTATTTACTTATAATAATGCGATTGATAATGTAAATAAAGAAGAAAGAAAGAATAAATTAATTAAAACTAACAGTAATAATATTTCTAAACAAATAATTAATACTGAAGGATTTAGAGTTTTATGGAGCTTAGACCAAAAACAACCAAACAATAATGCAAATGCATCTCCCACAAAACCATACATACACTTAGATCCACAGCCAGTTATAGAACAAAAATATTTATATCCAGATCCACCACCAGCACCAGCACTAACACTAAAACCAACACCAACATCAGCAGCGTTATCATCATATCGACAACCACCACCAGCACAAGCATCATATCAATCACCATCACCATCACTATCATATTACCAAGGACATAATCCTTCTCCTGCTGCCCGTAGTTATGGAACAACATATGGTATTAATGCAGCGAGGGGGTACTAGTTCATATATATCCTCGTATGGATGGATATAATTGTTATAGTTAGTTTCAAAATAGATGTAAGCTATGATGGTAATTCAAAATCTTATTTTAGTGATCTTGTAAAATAATTTAAAAGATAATGCACAAAACAGTTTTAATACTTCTTTCGGGAGCAATTTTTAATTTAAGAAATTATTAATTATTTATTATTAATGTAAATAAATATATGAATAATTTTAAACCTCATTTATGTAGAAATTGTGGATTAACTGGACATATTTATAAAAATTGTCCCCATCCAATTATGAGTTTTGGTGTTATATGTTATAAAATTGAAAATGGAGAAAATAAGTTTTTAATGATACAACGAAAAGATAGTTTATCATTTATGGAATTTATGAGAGGTAAATATGATATTACAAATCTAGAATATATAAAACAACTATTACTTAATATGACTATTACTGAAAGAAATATGATTATTACTCTTTCTTTCGATGAAATTTGGAATTATCTATGGTTTCAAAGTGAAAATAAGAATTATACAAAAGAATTTTATGAATCTAAAAATAAATTCAATTCTCTCAATGATAATAATTTTCTTAAAAATTATATTACATCAATTAAATCTATCTTCAATGAACAAGAATGGGGATTTCCCAAAGGTCGTAGAAAAATAAAAGAAAGTGATATTGATTGTGCTGTTAGAGAATTTTATGAAGAAACCAGAATTTTAACAAACGATATTATGGTGATTGATGATATCTTGCCTTTCGAAGAAATTTTCTTTGGAACTAATGGCATTATGTATAAACATGTATATTTTGTTGCTAAAATTAAAAATGATAAAATTAATGTTAAAATTGATAATAGTTGTTTAGAACAGGTAAGAGAAATAAGAGCCATAAAATGGTATAATTATAATGATGTATTGTCTCATATTAAATGCTATAATACTGAAAGAATATCTTTATTTAAATATGCAAATAATAAAATTAGAGATTATGAAAATAAACTTATAATTTCATAATAAATTATTTTTTTCATTTTATCAAATAGATAAAAATGGCAACAAATAGGAGAAAAAGAGATAATTCATCTTCATCATCAAATAATCAAGATGATCCTTTTTTATCTTATAGCAATTCATCTGCGTCATCTTCCTCGTCTTCATCTAAAAAGACATCTTCTAATTCAAATTCTAAATTAAGTGAAAAACTTTCTTCATCATCATCTTCAAGTAAAGTTTTAACAAAAGATGGGATTTTATTAACTAAATTTAAAGATGTAAAAATTATATATTATGATAAAGATGATAACAAAATAAAATTAGATACAGATAAAAAAATTATATATTATGATGATAATAATGGTGATTTTTATGATAAAAAAAGAGAGTTATTAAATTATGAATTAATAGAAACAATTGATGCTACTAGCAATAAACCATATACAATTAAAGTTAATGTTGAACCTGATATTTCAAAATCACATTCATCTATTTCAACTCCTTATTATCAAATTAATGGAAAACCAGCTAATTTGCAAAGATTTGGAAAAGATAGCAAAATAATTTATTATGATAAAAATGATAATGAAATTATTCTTCATGATAATCAAAAAGTTGTATATTTTAGTTTTGATGATGATAATAATACTTATAAATATTATAATTATAAAAAAGCAGAATTAGATTATAAAACTATTGATTTTAATTATACAAAAGAAATAAAATTAAGAGTTGAAAGAAAATCTTCTTCTTCCCATAAAATTTATTCCCCTCTTCCTGATAAAATATTAAATCCGCTTAAATTTTCACCTCCTAAATCAAGTAGTTATAAAACAGTAGATAAAGAAGAAAATCAACTTAATCCAGTAAATTTTCGTATTATGTATGTTAATAAATATTCTATGCAATCATATGTTCCAACTGAAAATGAAATAATTTATTATTATAGTGAAAATCATTATTATAATAGAAATAGAAAGATATTAAATTATATTCTAACTCAAGATAGCAATGGAATGTATATTGCATTCAAAAAAGATGATAAAAAAGAAGATATTTTTCATTTCAAATCATTGTCATCATCATCATCATCATCATTCAAAAAATGGACTTTTGAAACAGAATATAAAGATAAAAATATGATCCCTTTCACACCTCCTAAAGATTTAATTATTGAATTTTATGATAAAAATAATAAATATTATAATTATAAAAAAGAAGAATTAGATTTTAGTGTTGTTCATGTTCGTAATCATAAAGATAAATTTATAGCACGATTAAGAATAACAGAACCTTTAAAATCTCCATCTCCATTTCAAAGTCCAAAACCTAAATCATTTTCCCCATTATTATTACAATCTGTTAAACAATCTTCTCCAAGTCCATTACCTAAATCATCATCATCATCATCTTCTCCTTCAAGAAGAATGATAATTAGAAAAAGATCTAAATTATCAAATGAAACATTCACACCTTCTTCTTCATCATCATCTCCTGTTTCTATAAATGAAGAGAAGATTAAATTATGCAGTAAATGGGCTGCTAATAAAAGAGAAAATCCAGAACGACCAAAAAATCCTATTACAAATAGAAATATTATTTTAAATGGTAAAATTTATAATGATTTAAATAAAAAATGTAAAAAAATTCCTGTAATGTCAAAAATAACATCTTCTGATGATGAAGAAGATGTTGATAGTGAAACTATCAAGAAATGTGCAAAATGGGCAAATATTAAAGATAATTATCCAGATAAACCATATAATCCAGATAATAAGAAAAAGACACCCATTAAGATTAATGGTCCAACTTATAATAAATTAAATAAGATGTGTAAAAAAGTTAGAATTTATAATTATAAATTATCATCCTCATCCAAATCTTCAATTATTGAAGATGCCAACCCAGAAATAATTAAAAGATGCAATAAATGGGCTGCTATAAAAAAGAAACATCCAGATGAACCTTATAATCCGGATAATAAAAAGAAGACAACTATTAAAGTTAATGGACCTACTTATAAGAAATTAGATAAGGATTGTAGAAAAATTCCAATTGATCCAAAATATAAAATTGAAGAAACACCTTTTAATTCTAAAGATAAAAAAGATAATATTAAATTAATGAAAGAGTGTCAGGCATTTGAAAAGTTAGAACAAAAATATAAAAAAAATCCTGATGATAAAAAATTGCGTAAAAAAATAAAAGAGGTTAAAGATAAATTAATTGAATTAAAGAAAAAATGCCCTCTTCTTAAAAAAGAAAAGGACATTGAACAAATTATTTTAAATGAAGATGACCGTCATTTATGTATGCAATGGGCTAAAATTAAAAATGATTATCCTGATAATTTATATAATCCAAAAACAAAAGCTAATATTAATAAAGATGGACCAACTTATAAAAATTTGGAAAAGAAATGTAAAAAATTAAAAATTAAAGAAACTGATCTTCATAGTATTAAAATAGCAAATCCAATGAAGAATTTAGAAAATAAAGTTTTAAATTATGCATTATGCTTAGAATGGAAAGATAAAAGAGATATTAATCCATTAACTAATAAATTTATTCAAAAAGATGGAAAAACTTATAAAGATATCAAAAAACAATGTAAAGAGATTATTACACCTTTTAACATTTAAAATGTCCGATTATCTACGTCTAAAATGATATAAAAATTAGACAATATTATAAGATGATAGTGATGCAACTCTACCATGCATATGATCTATCGTTAATCTAAATAATGGTGTGTTTGGAACGAAAGTTCTATTATTTAGGTTATAATTGATTACTTTGTTATCAGAACAAGAAACCTAACGGTGAGATAATCAATTACTAAAAAACAAAACTTAAAAATGAATTCATACCAAGTCCACGCTTGGTACTACCCAAATTTTTATACCTTTTCGGCGTTTTAAATGTTAAAAGGTGTAAAAAAAGAAGATAAATAGATAATTAATAATTTTATTTTTATTTCCATTTTATCAAATAGAATAAAAAAATGGAAAATAAAAAGAAAGAGCAAAAATCAATTAATGATATTTGCACAGAATGGGCAAAGAATAAATTAATCAATCCATTGAAACCCATAAATCCTTTAACAAATTATAGCATTAAAAAGAATAGTGCTAAATATAATGAACTCGAAAAATTATGTTTTAATATAAAAATCAGTGAAATAAAAAAAGAAGATTTTGAAATTCAAAAAAAGAAATCTGTTCTTACCAAACCTTTAACAATAGAATTATGCGAAGCTTGGATGAAAAATAAATATAAAAATCCTATTACTAACTATAATATCAATGAAACCAGCAAAATTTATAAAGAATTTCAAGAAGATTGCCCTGCACTTCTAGCAAAGAAAAAAGAGATTATTGAAAAAATCCCTAAAATTGTAATTAGTCCCGTCATTATCAATGAAGAAGACAAGGACAAGAAGAAAGATAAGAAGAGTAATGATAATCACGATGACAATAAAAATGACAATGTTTATTATCCTTCTATTGAAGATCCTGATTTTAGAGATAAATTGATGGCATTGAAAGAAATTAATATGCATAAAATTTATAATTATGATGATATCAATTTAATTCAAGATTTTGAAAAGAAATCAAATGAATTATGTAAAGGTTTTGATAAATCTTTTTTTCAATATTTAATGGGTCATTATCTTTCTTATCGAATGCCCTATAAAAGTATGCTTATTTATTATTCCGTTGGTGTTGGCAAAACTTGCACTGCTATCACAATTGCTGAAAACTTCCTTATATCTCATAATAGCTATGATGAACCTAAAATATGGGTAATTATGCCTCAAGCAGTTGAAGAAGGATTTAAACAACAAATATTTAAAAAGACTGATTATAAATTAATTGCCAATCAATGCACAGGAGATTTATATGCAAAATTGGCAAATATTATTGAAACAACACCCGATGCTGAGGTAGATAAGAGAATTAAAAAACTTATAAAATCTAGATATAATATTTTTACTTATGAAGGCTTTGCTAGTTTTTATGAAACCAATTATATTTCAACTGGAAAAGTCCCAACTGATAAAGTAATAATTGTTGATGAAGCTCATAATATCAGACAAGGAAATAGTGAAGATAAAAAAAGAGTTTATAATGCTCTTACTGAAGTCGCTAAAAATGGTATCAATAATAAAATGATCTTATTATCTGCTACACCTATGTATAATGAACCAAGTGATATTTTTGATCTAATTGAATTATTAATTATAAATGATAAAAGATCTGATTTAAAAATACCATCTAAGATTTTTGATGATAACAATGAACTTTATAGTGATGCTCGGATCTTCTTAGAAAAAATGGCATCTCAATATATATCATATTTAAGAGGAAAAAATCCTTTCAATTTTGCCTTTAAATTATCACCGAAATTATCTAAAATTCCTATTTTAAATAAAATTATTCCTCTTACTGAAAATGGAAATCCTATTGAAAATTCTGATAAAAATTGGGTAGATAAAGTTAGTGATGGTATCGTTATTTCTAAGTTAGGAAAGAAACAATTAGAATATTTAGAAAATATTAAAATTGTTGATGAGAATATTCAAAATAATTTTAAAGGTCTTCAACCAATGAATATCGTTTATGATAATAATATTGGTAGTAAAGGATTTTATAATTTCTTTCGTTTGAATAATGAAAATTATTCATTTTCTTATAATCCTAATTTTAAAAATGCTTTAATGCCCGTTGATAAACATCTTGGATTATATTCCGGAAAAATATTGAATATGATGAATATTATTCAAAAAAGTGAAGGTATTGTTATCATTTATTCTAAATATCTTCATGCAGGTTTAATACCTATAGCAATAGCCCTTGAACATCTTGGATTTTCTCGATTTGGTGCTAATAATATTCTTGAAAATCCTGATATTATTGATAATCCACCTAAATATAAAAATATAAATAATCCAAATTATTGTATTTTAACTAGTGATGATGATATTATGAGAGGAACTACAATACCTAAATTGGTAAATTCTATTAATAATCGTAATAATACGAATGGTGAAAAAATAAAAGTCGTCTTATTATCTCCTGTTGCCGGTGAAGGTCTTAATATTTATAATGTTAGAGAAATTCATTTATTAGAGGCATGGTATCATTTCAATAGAATTGATCAGATTATTGGAAGAGGTATTCGTAATTGTAGTCATCAAAATCTACCTATCGAAAATAGAAATGTATCTGTCTATATGCATTGTGCTATTAATAATTATGAAAAAGAAACCGCTGATATTCACGCTTATCGTATTTCATCTCGAAAATTATATCAGTCATTTATGGTTGATAATATCATTAGAAATAATTCAATTGATTGTAGTCTATTTAAGGCTATAAATTATTTCCCTAAATCTATGTTCAAATTAGGAGAAATTGATATTAAAACTTCTCAAGGAATTTCAATTAAATATGAATTAGGGGATGATGAGATTTATGAGCCTAAATGTAATATCAAACCTTATAAAGATGATAATCGAGGATTTCGCCAAGACATTTATAAACATCTTTCTTTAAATACTCAAATGAAATTAAGAAATTATTTAATTGAATATATAAATAAAGATATCTTTTTTATTTCCCATAATGAAATTAAAGAATTATTTAAAAATATTGATAATGATATCTTAATGTATGCTATTAGCATGAGTATATATCCTAATATTATTATTGATGGATATATATTAATTCCACATGAAGATGGTATTCATATTGTTAAAGTTGTAAATAATGTTCCTCTTAAAATTGCCCTTATCAAAAATATAAATGATGATGTTAAAACAATTATTGAACCAGATGATTTAAAAATTTATAAAGAATTTGCAAAATTAAAAGAAGTTCCTTTAAATAATGCTATAATTTCTATTTATTCATCTATAGATCAAATCACCTTTAATTATATAATATCAAAAATATTATCATCTAAAATTTTATCAGAAGTTGATAATTTCTTAGCTACTTGTCTATATCGCGAAGGGGTCTTAATAGCTGGGAAAGAAATTCCTATTGCTGGTTTGATGGATAAATATATAGGATTTATAAATATTTTTAATGAAGATTTTGAACCACTTTTATATAATAATGGAAATTTTAAATCTTTAACACCAAAACAATTAGAACAATTAAAATCAAATCGAAAAGAAATTATTATTCCTGATATGAAGAAAGAAAAAATGCAATGGGGACTATTTGTTCCAATATTTACAGATAAAGAAAAGAAAAATAAAAATAATGTTTTTAAACTTCTCACTCCTGGAGAAGCTTATGGAAAAAAAACAGGTATTGTTTGCACATCACTTCACAAACCTCAACATATGAAAATTATGGAGGATCTGAAAATATCAATTGTTGGCAAATATACAAAAGAAGGCAATTGCAATAACATCGCCAATTATTTATATAAAATGAATAGAATAACTTTAAATCCATCTTGGAAACCTCTAATTTCTAATATATAAATTCTGCTGTCTGTATAATGATTTCTTTTTATTTGAAAATGCCGGAATAATATATGGTTTATTCAATGTAAAATTATAATTGAACATAACAATTCCTTCATTATTTATATATTGAATTTGATGATTTTCTTTTTTTGATACAAATCCAAGTTTTTTGAGATTTACAATAAAAAGCTGAAATTCTTCTTCTGTTATATCTCTAGAACATATAAATTCTAACGACTTCTTAATATATGAGGTTTTGTCATTTACAAACTTAAATTTTTGCAATAAAAAAACCTTAATAATATAATCGTCAAATTTATTATTAACATAATTCGAATAATTCTTCATATTTATTTTTTTATTATTAATTTGCAACTCATCTTGAGTAGTGCAACTAATTCTAATTTTCATTATTTGTTTTATTTTCCATTTTAATTTTTAAATCTATTTTTGATATATAAATTTTGTTGTTTATAACATGATATATTTTTATATTTTTTATTATTTATACATAATTCATATTCCTCATTAGTGCAATTAATTCTAATTTTCATTATTTGTTTTATTTTCCATTTTAATTTTTAAATCTATATATTCAAATACTACTTTTCCAATTAAAATTAACCATAATATATTTGAAATATAACACCACATCGAACTCCAAGTTTTATATTTATAATAACAGTATAATGAAATAGATAATAATATTATTATAAATATAACATTAATATCTTTGTTTCTAATTCCAGAATATAAATAAAATCCAAAAATTAATATCAATAATGGCAATGGAACATTCACCCAATGCCAGGCTAAATGCCCGTTTTCTGCTCTATTCATTCTGAGTTTATTATTATTTATGATGTGAATTAGTGAAAGTATAAAAGTTATAAATAATAAAATTAATATAATTATTAATTCTTGTCCTTTTAGATAAAATGCATTAAGAAATATTAATTGAAATAATATTACACAAACGCCTACTAAACTTATCGTTTTTATCATTTTTTTATTATTTATATTTCTCCATGCAAAATATTCAACCAATTGTATTGCAGCAATTGTCAATAATATCAATACTCTAGGCAATTCATTTATATTTATTAATAACACTATAACTGCTGATATTACTCCAAATATAAATGTATTAAAGGAAACTTCCGCATTCCACCACATATTTTATTAAATATATATATATATTATTTATAATAATGGATAATGTATTATATTTAGTTCATGCAATTCCATCAGATTATGATGAAACTTGGACAGAATTAAAAACATCATCATTTAATGATATAAATCATCAATTTCCAGGTGTTTTCTTTTCATTAATAACAAATGAAACGCTCCAACAAGAACCATTATATTATAGCAAAACTATTCTTATTTTCTCTAAAAAATTATTAGAACAAGAGAATTATCATATTAATCTCAGTGATTATAATGGATTTATCAATGAAAAGAATACATACTTCCCATGGGAATTAGAAAAAGCAGTTAAAAAATATAAATCTATTATTAAAAAAAATAAATATCATGTCGGAAATGAAGTTATATTTCATGATCCTATTCCAATGAAATATTTATGTGCTGTTATTATGAATAAATCTATTTCTGATGAAATTAAAGATAAAAATAATGTGAGAATGAGAATAAATTTATTATTACCTAAATATGAAATGTATAATGACGAACCACCTGATTTAACAAAACTTCCATTTTATTGTATGCCTCTTGAAGATAATTATACTGGAATTAATAAATATAAATTAAGTTCTAAAAAGTTTTATCAAAAAATGGCGGTGTTATGTAATGTTGAAAAAAATCAAGACAGAAAAAAAATAATAGAAGATATTAAACTTAAAATGACCGATTTTTATTATAATCGAGATAAACAAAACCTAAAAGAATTTAAAAAAATGATTTGTATTTAATATAATATATAATATATATATGGATAAAATATTGAATACTTTGCCTGATAATCATATTTCAAAAGAAACTTTATGGACTTATAAAGAAAACATTGAAATTTTTAATAAGTTTAATCAGCAGTCAGTAATTCATTATCCTAAAGAAGAACCACCTAA
>Ga0114960_10000175_pt1 | contig 50360 bp, 60 predicted proteins | sample C_130625_MF_Meta_FD_92637 | JGI IMG/M metagenome (GOLD analysis project Ga0114960, IMG submission 92637) | Freshwater microbial communities from Lake Croche, Canada to study carbon cycling - C_130625_MF_MetaG | ecosystem: Environmental > Aquatic > Freshwater > Lake | place: Lake Croche, Canada...
TATCACCAGTTGGTCCAATATCTCCTGTAGAACCTGTATCACCAGTTGGTCCAATATCTCCTGTAGAACCCGTATCACCAGTAGGCCCTATTTCTCCTGTAAAACCCGTATCACCAGTTGGTCCAGTAGCACCAGTATTTGATGCTGTTCCATCAACTCCCTTTGGTCCAGTATAACCTGTATCGCCTGTAAAACCAGTTGGTCCGATATCTCCTGTAGAACCCGTGTCACCAGTTGGGCCTATTTCTCCTGTATAACCCGTGTCACCAGTAGGCCCAGTAGCACCAGTATTTGTTGCGGTTCCATCAGCTCCTTGAGGTCCTGTATAACCTGTGTCACCAGTAGGACCTATTTCTCCTGTAGAACCCGTCTCACCAGTAGGACCAATATCTCCTGTAGAACCCGTCTCACCAGTAGGACCTATTTCTCCTGTAGAACCCGTATCACCAGTAGGACCAATATCACCTGTAGAACCCGTCTCACCAGTAGGACCTATTTCTCCTGTAGAACCTGTATGACCAGTAGGACCAATATCACCTGTAGAACCCGTCTCACCAGTAGGACCTATTTTTCCTTGTGGACCAGTTGTTCCAGTAGCACCCGTATCGCCAAGTCCAACAGGTCCTGTATAACCAGTTGTTCCAGTAGCACCCGTATCGCCAAGTCCAACAGGTCCTGTATAACCAGTTGAACCAGTAGCACCCGTATAACCTGTGTCGCCAATTCCAATAGGTCCTGTATAACCTGTATAACCAGTTGAACCAGTAGCACCCGTATTTGTTGCGGTTCCAGCATCTCCTTGTGGACCAGGCGGCCCAGGAAGACCAGCAGGTCCAGCGGTTCCAGGAGGTCCAGGAGGACCAGCAACAGTAATGACGTTAGAACTACAATTCTGCCGTTTTTTGGGGGTACACGGGACTATAATCCGTTTCATCACTATATATTATTTAATCATATTAAAACCAAATAGTTTTATTACGAAATTCTTTTGTATATAATGAATGAGTTCCCATAAAAAGATAATGTATTCCTACAATAATAAATATGATTCCACTAATTATTTCTAATGTCCCATATGTAACATAATTACTGACTAATGCTCCATAATATCCTCCAATTGTCATTGTAACAGTAAGTATAAGACCAGTTATCACCGCTAAACTATTTGTATGATAATATTCACTAAGACCTAGTAATGATGTTGGAAATAATAAAGTAACTAATAAGGTTCCACACGCTGTTTTATAATCCCCTACTATATTTAACAATAATAATGCTGGAATTATCACAATAACACCAACAGAACCTAAAGAACCTTGAAGTATTCCAGATACAAAACCTACAATTGTTATAAGAATATATTTTATTAAACTATTTGCCAAAACCATACTATATGTATTATTCATATATTTTTGTAATTCATATGGTGTAAATTCTTAATATTGATACAAACAATCGGCAATAATTACAATATTCCAATCAATACCGTTAAAATCCATAAGATTACCCTTGTCATCTAATATTTTTACTCTTAGTCTATCTAAATTAACAGGACCGAAATAAACCCGTTGATTTAATTGTAATGTAGAACCAGTTTCAGTAATGATAGAACCAAATAAAGCCCCCTTTGTAGAAAAAGGAAAAATAGCAAATGTATCAGAATTATTAGGTGGAGATGTTTTATATCGCGTTGTTTGTGCGTTTGCTTTTGCTATTTCATTCGTAGCATAAATCTGAGATTGGGTAAGAGTTCTTGGAGCAGACGGTAATACATGAACGATATCATTATAAGGAGGAACTATTTTTTCAGAAATAACACCAAGTGGCGCATTTAATAAAGAAATATTCAATACTTTAATTGGATCAAATACATTCGTGGTTTTATCATAACGAATACAATAATACGGATTATTTGCTGTATTATATTTATTGTATGGAACTCTATTTGATAACTCAGTTATGGTAACTAATCCATTATTAATATGATTTTGATTAAAATCATCAATAACTACAATTATATAATTAAGAACATTCAATTTATACAGTGCTTGGGCTGGATTCCCATAAGTATAAATATATTCAGCAACTTGACGATATCCTAATAACCACCCCAATGTATTTTCATAATCAAACTGTGTTCGTTGTGTTTTATTGGCCGTACATACATTTGTTTCTGGTTCATGTAAAGGATAAAAAAATATTCCACTTATACTTTTACTCCCAACATGAATATCATCAAAATAATATAATGGTTTCCCATTTATTGTTGTATCATATAAATCAATGAATACCAATCCATTTTTTAAATAAATAAAATTTTGTGCTCCTGTTTTTACAAATCCCGTGGTTGTAAAAGATGCGTTAATAGCTGTTAAAATATCATCAATTGTATCATAATTTCCTTCTTCAATTTTAATTAAATAATATTCATCTTGATAAACACCTGAACCATTATCTTCTTTATTATAAATGTAAAAATAGTTACGAGATGAATTTATATTAAACCAAGAAAATGGAATTTGAATAGCAGATAAACGTATTGATAAAACATTTACCATATGTTCTGATAAATCCAATGTAAAATCTGTATTCAATGTATAACCATCGCCTGATGTTGATTGTCTATATTGACTATCAATAACAATATATCTGGAAATTGTATTTTGTAATACTGGATTTAATGTATCCTGGCCTACTTTTACTTGATAATTGTTTGTAACTCCCAATTGTTCTCTATTCATAGGAACATGTCCGTTATCAAATAATTGGACCTTATTTTCACGTTGTGTAATTTTATCCTTTTGTTGTTTGTTATTTTGTTGTAAATATGTGCTTCCAAACCAATCATTCGCATTTCCTGAAGTTGATACAAGATTTGATGCGTCTTGATTTTCATTTTCATTTTCATTTTCAAGTTCGTTATCATTATCTAATTCTATTTGGTCTAATAATTTACTTTCAATATTTTGAAAAAAGGTTACAATTTCTTCATTAGATGAACCTTGAAATCGTTGAATGTATTCTCCACAAGCATTTTCTACATTCTCTTCTGTTAACGTGTCAATACCAATAATACTCATTAATTCATCTAGTGTATAATCATCTACGTTAGTGCTCATCGTGTATATAAATATAGATAATTTATTCCATTTACTTTATAAATCAACATTATAAACACTATTAAATATACATTTTAATTCTTTTTCTATATTCATACCTTCCAATCTTTCATCTTGTAACAATTTTTCACGCAATAAAGAAATACCTTGTAATCTTTTTTGGTGTGATTTTCCCTTAAAAAGAATTATATCTAGCATAAATACTAATTTATCATTTATTCTCATTAACATTTCGCGATTTATATAACATTTTCCAACATATACATAACGATTAAACGTTGTATGACTATAAACATTTCTTACATTAAAGACAAGTTTGTTACGTATCAATGATACACCACAAATTTCATTTTTTGAATTATTCATTTCAATTACAATCATCGGCACATCCAATAATAATTTGGGATTTATTTTCATAGGGCATGGATAAATAACACCCTTTATATTTTTTCGTTCCTTATAGGTCATATTTTCATAATACGTTTCTTCCGTAAAACGCGTTGTCGCGATATACATTTTATTTCAAGTAGTTATTTCTTGTTAAAATAAAGAAATAACTACCATACAAATCATTTTTTTCAATAATACTTGTCGTAACCTTTTCAATAATACTTGTCGTAACCTTTTCAATAATACTTGTCGTAACCTTTTCAATAATACTTGTCGTATTCACTCCATCCATAATTATCATATGTAATTTGTGATGAATAATCATCTGTATTTTCATCGCAAGATTCCGTATCACTAAATACTTCCAAAGTATAATCAAAAAAGGTATTATGATCTCCTTCATTACTACATTGATAATAATGATAATATTCATCTTCTCCAAACAATTCAATATATTCATTTTTATATCTTTCCCATTTGTTAATTAATTGACAAAAAATAATGGATGCTTCTTCGTGATAAGATAAAGACATTATTGTTATATTCATAATGATATTTTTATTTAATATATTTTTTGTTGTTATATAAGGTTTATTCTAAATACTCTCAAACCAGTCTTCAAGAGCAGCTGTATTCATAATAGATGCTAATGAACCTTCTACTTCATCTGGTGAAATCGTTGATGTAATGATAGAACTATCTAGTGATGTATCATTAGAGAATATAACATCACTTGCTGAATATGACGATAATCCAGGCGTTTCAAGTTTAGAGATTAAATGAATAAGAGGACCACTTGTTGTTCCATATTTATGTATTAACGAGTCCGTTTCTATGTCTGTATAAATTTCCAATAAATCGCATTTTTCTAATTTATCACTACCTTGTATTTTCGTCTGCCATTCACGCAAACCAATTAAAACCATTTGATTTCTTGATAACCTTTCATTCTTGAACTTTGAACCAACAACAACCATTCTTGTTGTATTATCCATACACGCTACCTTCGCGTGACCTCCTCCTAATTTTTCTGTAATAACGCCATACATTTCACCTTCTTCTTGTATTATTCTTAGGACCTTACTTTTTGATTTCATGTGCTTGGAAGCCATTCCCTTTGCCTTTTTTCCACCAGTTGCGTTTTTTACCATTATATTATTATTATTGACTTATTGAATTGTTCCTTATTATACTTTATTATATATTATTGTTATCAAATCATTTTTTTATTATAATCAATCCTATAATTTAAAAAATAAAATGATATTAATAGATGAGTGATTTACTTGATGATATTACTACACTCAATAATATGGCGAATATAGAAGAAACCCCAAGTGTCGTTCAAGAATATTTGGAAACAAAAATTATCAATGAAGATGATCGGATAACAGCTAATGAATATATTCAACAATTGGATTTTTATGATAAAATAGCATTAACACTTTCTATTGAAATATTAGGTTCTTCTTTTGATTTAATAAAATCAAATGGATTTAAGGAATGGCTTCAATCTAAGAAAAAAGAAGATTAATATAATTTAGGATACTTTTTAGAAAAATTACGCATTGACCTTTTTATCATTTTCCGAATAGCACGAAACTTCTTAGTCGTTTTTCGTTCTTTTTTTATCCTTCCACCCGATTGTTTACTCATCCCTTTTTTTAACATATCCGTAATTTTCAATAACTCATCTTGTTGAACTTCACGTGGCAATTTCATTATATCATCCGTTATTCTATTAGCAATTCTTAGAGCAGCAATCATTTTATCATCACTTTCTCCTATCGTTCCACCTCCCTTTCGTTTCGGATTCGCACTTTTATTCACTTCCGTGACTTGTGGTTGAATTTTTTGAATAGTATTATTACTTAAATCAGAAACAAACTTTAACATTTGTTGAAATCCAACTCCATCTGCCGTAAGGTTTCCTTGAATGTCTGTATATGATTTATTTGTTGTGGCAAAATTATTCCAACTTTTTGTTAGATAATTATAAGCCATAAAACGAACTATATTTATACTTGAATCAAATAAATTCATTATTTTAGAATAATCCGCATCAATAATTTCTTTAATTTTTTTATTATCATTCAACTTATCAAAAAAATGGTCTATGGTTGTTAATGATGCTTCCATTAAAATTGTCATTTCTGCCGTTGCGATTGTAATAGCCATATCCCTAGCATATTTCACACCAAGGTCAAATATTTTTCTAGAAGCATACAATACACCCACTTCTAAGTCATCGCTCGTATTCACTGGTGTATATGTATGTGGCTGAGGTCCTAAAAAGTTTTTACATTTATCTGGCTTACTATCTATATTAAAATTAAGAGCAGGTGGTGCCGATGAAATAGGTGTAGCTATTGGAATATTCGTTATATTATCCATTATATTATACATTATCATAACATATAATCAAATGTATCTAACATTTGATTATACAAAAGACAAAAATAAGGTAACAAACAAATTTATTAATATACAACCCATCCATCTGGTGGAGAAACAGTTTTCATAAAATCCTTATAAGATACAGGTTTAAATTTAGGAACTGTATTTTTAACAAAAGAAAAATTACATATTTTTCCTAAATGAGTATAACGAACAATATCTTTTTGAATAATTTTTAATTCAGCTTGTTTACTTGAACGACCATTTTTAATACAAGGATTAGAATTGTTATAACCCTTTAATTTCGCAAATGATTTTGATTTATTTTGTAAGGAAGATGTAGAATTTCTTACAATTGAAAATTCATTCACATCTACTTCCATTTTAATATCTCTGTAAATTTTATTTTTATTCACAATACAAAACTTCTTAGATACACATTCCAAATATTTATACGGCACACTAAAATCAGAATAATATTGAAATGCTCTCTTATCATAATCAAAATACATTATCACATTACCAACAGGAGTGCTTTCCATAACAAATTTACTTGGTAACATTTCAATTTGTTCTTCACTTAACTGAATAGCCTCCAACCCATCATATTTAACATCATATTTAACATCATATATTACCTTTTTTATTTCAACATCATATATTACCTTTTTTATTTCAACATCATCCTTTTTCTTTTCATCTTCATTATCATGATCTAAATCAATGAATGGGTTCATAAAAATAATGTAATAAATATTTGTAAAAAATGTATTCACATAACTATAAATATAATCAAATATTTTCACATTTGCGTTTTGAATTTCTTCATCTTGATAACATCTCATTACATCAAAAAAAGTAATCATTGTATAACAATCATCTTCTTCCATTTCATCACAATCATTCCCGTGATATAAATCGTGGAAGTCATAAATAAAGCTTTTTAGCTCAGTGAATAAAAAATTTATATAATTCATTTATACACTAATACAATCAGTTATATTTAAATAATATTTATCAATCTTTTTTCGTGTGGATAGGTCTTGTTTTTAACACCTCAAAAAGAGAGGTTATTTCATCCTTTAAAAAGGGAAGCTTGATTAATTCAAAACTTCCACTTTTATTGTCAGGATGTAATTTCACTAAGAATAATTGAGATATTTCTACTCCATAATTTTTCTCCAAAATATTTTTATAAATATTTAATTGTAATGAATAATGCCAAAAATTTGTATCAGGTAAATGATTTACACATTCTTCTATACCATATTTATTCCACCCAGATGTTTTTTCAATTGTTAAACAACGTTTCCAATCATATATAGATAAAGAACCATCTTCATTAATATAAACCATATCAACCGAACCAGCTATTTTACATTCTTCATCATATATCATCCATTCAGTTCTATAAGGTCTTAAATCTGGATAATTTGAAACAAAATGTAAGAAATGATCCCATTCACGAGTATTATATATTTCCGAAAATTGCTCTTTATTTACATTCTCATACATTTCTAATAATTTTTGGTGAGTATCTCGCGGTTGATTCATAAACAATTCTACAAATTGATGTAATCCTGTTCCTTCTGATGAAGATTGACGGGCTTTATTGGACCATTCGCGTTTAATATCTTCTCGTGTCATACCATAATATTTACTTGACGACCATTTTTTACCATTCATCATATTTGTTATGACACTATCAGCATCAAATGGAGCAAATAAAGTATGTATAAATGTTGTGGTTGAAATGAACTTGGTTTTACCATCTCCTATCGTATAATTATGATTTGCTTCTGTAAATGTAATATAATCATCATTTTCATGGTGATTTGCGTTTTTTAAATAATTAAGTTGTATCGGAAGTGTTTCCATTATGTAGTTTTATATAAAGTATATTTTATTATACTCAAATCATTTTTATATTGATAAACATTGTGATAAAAAAGATAAATCGTCACATTCTATACTTTGTTTATGTTTTGCGTCAATTAATTGTAAATACATCATGGCAATATTTTCATCATATATAATTTCACATAAATGATCTGTATTGATATTATAAAGTAAATATTTCATTCCTGAATTTACTCTAATCTCTTTTTTTGTTTTTCGTTCTTTTCTTTTTCTTAGTTCTTTTATTTGAAATTCTGTTTCATACATATACATATACAACGCCAATTGAATAAAATGTTCCTTTAACAATTCCTGGGTACATTTTATTTCATATATTTTTTTCATAGGTTTATCAATAATATCAATTTGACCGTTAATTGTATGAGGGATAATCACATTACTCGTACAACCAACATCTTTTTCAAACATTGCTTTTTTTGATATTCCAAGTGAATTTAATCGTTCCATTGAATATTCAAAATGTCTAACCGATAACCAATTATAATTTTGTATTTGAAACAATTTATGTAGTGTTTTATTTTGATAAGCACTCCAACAATTTGATATATATAATAATTCTTGTATCATTTCATTTGATGGTAATTCAGATGATTTTTTCATATCAAAAACAATATCTTGAATTCCTTGATATAATTGAGAATATCCATCCTTGTGCCGTTTTGATTTTAAAGCATTCAATATACTTGATTTATTTGTTAAAGATAATTCAAAATACAATGGGAAACATATTCCATTCAAATCTGATACAACTTCTGAACTATCTTTTGTTTTGACTATATGCTGAATATGTAATGTATCTGTTGTTGCTGGACGAATACATTGAATTGTTAAAAGAGAATGACAAATATCAATGGTTTCTTGTGATAAATGTCTTAGAATACCTGTTGCTCCATAATTTCTCACATTCACTCCTTGATTTGATTTTTCTTTTGTTTTGTTACCTCCACTACCATAATACATAACCGATGCTAATTCTTCTAATTCAGGAGAACGAAAACCATCTATATTCATAAAAGGTAAATATCCATTCCGAAATCCATGAACTAAGAATAATCTTTCGGATGCTCTTGTAATTGCTACATATAATGTATTCGGACATACATAAGGAGATTTCATTTTCTCGTAAAATTTAAAATAAGTATTATCAAAATTATAAACAAATACTATTTTTCTTTCTAATCCTTTTGCTTGATGAAAAGATAAAAAGACTAATTTACCATTCATTACACTTTCATCAACACGTCCTTCATCACTCAATGGGATATATATGGGAATTTTCAAATTAAGGATTAATAAATTCTCTAAGATAATGATGGGTGATAATCCTTTATTCGCATTTTTATTCCCTCCCGAGTTTTCAACAGGTTCTGTTTCTTCTACTTCATCTATTCTTTGAGAGTTATTACGAATTGTTGGAGCTAAGATAAAGATATCACTTGGTAAATATCCTTCATCCAATAAAGAATTAATTTCAGCTACAATACGATTATATTGATAATTTGGTTGAAATGGATCAACCATTATATATTTTGGTTTAATTTCCGATTTTTTATGAGATATAATTCTTTCTTCTCCTTGAAAACATCCTTTACATATAAAGTTAGCCATTGTATCTGTAATACGAAAACTTTCACTCAAACTACATTTTTTCCATTCATATTTATTTATCCCTTCAAATACTTTATCACCCATACTAAGAAAACGACTATCTGAACCATTGAATTGAAATATAGATTGTCCTACATCTCCAAGTAAACAAAAATATACATCATCACCTTTTTCTTTTTTTTCTTGGGGTATATCCTTTATAATTTTTTTAACAAAACGATAATAAAGTAATGTCATATCTTGAACTTCATCCAATACAAGAATATCAAAAAGAAAATCATACAATGCTTCTTTGTTTTTTGTTAACGTCTCTCGGATTTCAGTATCTGTCTTACAATGATTATGATAAAATTTTCTACAAAAAGAATGATAAGTATGAACTTCTATATTTGTTAATTCCATCTCGGCACATCGTCTCCGTGTTTCCAATCTCAACTTCGCATTGTATGTAATTAACATTATCTCTTTTTCTGGATATGCCTTTGCCAAAAAGAGTATTGTTGTTGTTTTGCCTGACCCAGCCACAGCATTTACAATGACATTTGAATGGGAAAGTGATTCAACAATTTCTTTTTGTTCTTCAGTCATTTTGTGCCGCTCACTCATTCTTTATATTTTTCTTTGTTATTGATAATACTATTTCAATCAGATATATTTACACTCTTTCGGGTAATTCAATTATTCTTAGTTAGTTATTTTTTAAAAAGTTTCAAGAGATTTATTTGAAAATATTTTTTATTAATTGAAAAAATATTTTTTTTATTTTTAGACTTTTGAAAAGACAATGACTTCTCCCTTAGATAAAATTACTAGTATTTTTATCTAATAAATAATAAGAAATAATAAGACCATAAATGATAATAATTAATATTATAATTTTTAACTCTGTTAGCATTTAGACAAAATTACCCATTTTGGTAATTTTGTCTAACAAATATCTTAGTTAGTTATTTTTTAAAAAGTTTCAAGAGATTTATTGAAAATAAAATTTATTGATTGAGAAAATATTTTTTTTTATTTTTAGACTTTTGAAAAGATAATGACTTCTCCCTTAGATAAAATTACTAGTAATTTTATCTAAGAAATAAGAAGAAATAATAAGACCATAAATGATAATAATTAATATTATAATTTTTAACTTTGTTAGCATTTAGACAAAATTACTAAAATGGGAAATTTTGTCTAAATGATTTAGAGATTTATTATATATTCTTTATATAATCATTGGATGGCTACATCTATCACTTGTTCGGTTTGTTCTAAGACTTATAAAACTAAACAAGGTTATGATAGACATCTTGAATTTAAAAGATGTAAATTAAATGATTGTAGCGTTGAATGTAGTTATTGTAATAAGATATTTTCAAATAAATACCATAGAAAAACTCACGAGATAAAATGTTTACAGCTATATAATAATGGTAAAATCAAGGCTCTAGAAGAGAAAGTAGAACAATTACAGTTGATGTGTTCGTCAAATCAACCACAAGTTATAAATAATAATACAACTAATACTAATAATGGAACAATAAATAATAATCAAATAATAATTAATAATTTTGGAAGTGAAGATACATCATATATAACCAACAAGCAGATAATAAAAGCAATGAAAATGTGTAAAGAATTTCCACTTGAAATGATACGATTTATACATTTTAATAAAGATAGACCAGAAAATCATAATATATATAAACCCAATTTCAAAGATAAATATGTAAAATATTTTAATGATAGTGTTTGGAAAATAGGAGATGCTAAGAAAATCTTAACAGAACTTTATATGAGTAAGATGGATATTGCCGAGGAAAAGTTTGAAGATTTAAAACCATATCTTTCTGAAATAACTCAAGGACGTTTTCAATGGTTCTTGGACAATCGGGAAGAAACAGAAGTGATGTCGGAAATATTAAAAAAAATAGCAGAAATGTTATATAACGAACGTGGTGTTATATCAGACGCATTAAAATAATTATTTTGAGTATTGATTACAAAAATCATAAAAATTCTTATAAATAATATGAGTTCCTGATTCTATTTCAGGGTGTCCTAAGATACAAAAAATCTTTTCACTATATTGAAAAGCAATAGGAGTTCTTTTACCATTTATCATAATAGATGCTAATACTTCGGCACTTTTTCTTCTTGGTTTGACAGGTAATCCACTAAAACAAAATTTCAAATACATTTCATCTTTATCATTAATTTGTACGTTATCAAATAAAAAACTATTCTTTTCTATTTTTGTAGGTAAAGGGTCACAAATAAAACGATGAATTGGTTTTAATGTGCCGCCATTGATAATCGTAAGTAATTGACATCCAAAACAAATACCTAAGATAGGAACATTCAGATTTAACATATAAAAAATATCATAATTGTATTTGGAAATAGTATCTTTTTGGAGCATCATAGGAGAACCAGAAAGAATAATACCTGTTATTTTCTTTTTCATTTTCGTTAATAAATCATAATCAACTCTTTTTGTTTCTATAAAAGGAATAGAAAGACTTCTTAGTGTGTGCCGAACTTGAACTATAAAAGAAAGTCTATTACCATCGGTAGAATTATTAATGAGCAAAATCATATATTTTATAAAGTGATAATAAAAGTTAAGATAGCCATACTATTTGTAAAGAGTGATTTGAATAAATCAAAGCACAGCTAAATAACCATTTATCAATAGAAATTAGCGATTGTTCCTTTAATCCAGATTTATCATTTTTAAATAAATAAATGTCATTTATATTTTCATATTCATTTGTGTCTTGGCAATGTATATGATAGTCGTAAAATAGCTTAGCACAAGAAGGTGAAATAATAAAACAGGAGGAGTAATTTGTTTGGTCGCCCCAATTCCAACTATCTTTATGAATTGTCTTTTTTTGTTTTGTTATTTTTGTGGTATGAATAGAAGTTGGGTGAATGAAAATAACATCTTGTGACTTTTCTGAAGAAACACTCATAAAGTGTCCGTATTCAACTCTATCTAAGAAATTTCTAGTAAGCAAAACATTATCAATAAGAATACAAACATTTTTTTTAGTAAGTGATATGACATGTAATAAATTAATATAAGTGGATAGGATAACACCTGACCGTGGAATTTCAACAAATTCATATTCAGATATATCATATCTTTTGAATTGAGCTTGAAGAAATATTTTTCTCAAAGGAAATCGTGGATCGTGAATAACGTAAAATTTCATCGCTGCTTGATATTACTTATTATATTTCTTCTTAGTTAGTTTTGATTTCATTTTATTTTTCTTATGATTTTTACTTGACTTTTTCATTCTTGATTTCTTTTGATTTGACTTTTTCGTTTTCTTTTTACTTATACCATTCTTTAATTTTCTTTTTGTATTGGAATAAGATATTTTTCTTTTACGACGAATATTGAGATTTAGTTTTGTAGCACCTCCTGACATTGCTGCTACTATGTTATCAGTTAAATGGACTGGACTATGAAGGTTTGTAAACGGATCTGAAGGTATTTTTAAGATTGAAGTTGATGGTATTATTTTAGATACTACAGTTTGTGGAGGTTCATCGGGTTTAACAGGTGGAATGTAAAGTGTTATCTTTGTTAATATGAATGATATCCAAAGGTCTAAAATATCACCTGTAATACAAAAATCTGGTTTCCATGTTGTATCACCAATAACTATTGGTGATAATGACGGTAGTGTGGAAATATATCTATAATGTTCTGGTGAATACGGCGATTTATATTTCTCCCAAAAAATATTTATATAATTAAATAAATGAAATCTTGGAACATAGCATCCAGAAGATCCCGTCTTGTAAGGCACAGGAATATAGTCATCTGAATCTATTAAAGGAACAATAACAGGATGTTCTATAAATGTAAATAATTTTGTTCCTGGTGTATAAGGAAGAAGTAAAAAAGTTGAGGGTCTAGCGGGGTCAGGGTTAGATATACAAATATAATATTTATCATTTATTACATCTGTTTTATTGACAGCCAGAACTTTCTTAATAATATCATTTATTACAAGTGGTCCATATGGAATAGGTCCTGTTGTTCCAGAACCATCAAAAGTAGCTTTGGTTGAAACATATGTTTCGTTGTTTGCTTCTATTGTAATATTAGGTTGTATTGCTATAGAGAACCCCAAACGATTATCAATTTTTGTATGAATACTTAATTTTAAAAAATTTTGTAGCCAATCGCACAATGTTTTTTTCAATACAACTAATACAGCTAATGCTGGGTCATATGATGGTGGTGATGACGATGATGATGATGATGATGATGATGATGATGATAGGGGAGGGTTTCTAGTTAAATTGTCTCGGGCAGGTTTAGCTGTATAATCTCCTAATGGAGTTCGTTGTTTTATATGGTTATATATGTCATCATATATCTGAGCACAACTTATACCTTTACCTAATACAAATTCATGAGTCACAAATAACCAATTATCATCGGTTGTATTATGGTATATCAATGATACAAACATTCTTATTTGTTGCGTTTTCTGTTCTTCTTTATCTGATGTAGAAGGTGTAGTAATTTCATGAAGATAATATGAAACAATGACAATTAATTGTGACCCATCATCATCAATTATTCTTATACATATATTTGGTAAATGAATATTTTGTGTTGTTTTTTCTGTTCCTCCATCTACAAAAGTTCCAGAATTTCCTGAATTTGAAACTTTAACCCATACAGCATTATTCCATTTATTAGCATCAGGTGAATTCATTATTAGAGATGCTTTTCCAGGCGTTATTCCTAATGTGGATTTATCTATTTTTGTAAATTTACCAAAATTTGCTACAAGTGCGTTTTCAAATTCACCACCAGTTATTTTATTAGCACAAGCTGCTTCCCATAATCTTTTCTCTCTCAATGCGGGATTTTTTTGATCTGTTTTTTTTCCTTCTAGAAGTATGCTTCCACAAGTAAGATTTGAATCAACTACTTGAAACGAACGATTTGCTATTTCAATAATATAATTAGATACAGCTAAACTAGTTCTTTGCCCTGGTTTTGTATCATGGCATTCATCCATTGCGAAAATTTTATAAATCATATTTTTAACGTTTATTGAGGATTGTTGTGTTACACAATTATTTTCATATATACCAAGAGGATAATCTAACGGAGCGTCTTTTGAAATCGGCCTACTTGTAAAACAAGAATGAAAACAAGTTTCGATCGCATATTTTCTAATAAAATCGTTTAATCCATTGCCAATATTCATAGTATCATATTCGCCTCCTCGTATTTGAAGACCGTAACTTTTTGTTTCATCACGATAATCTATATGAAATACACCATCTTTTAATGTATAACCATCTTTTTGAGGTTGATAATAAAAAGAATTGATAAGCATACCATGTTCTTCATTGAATGCGTTAACAAGTTTTCCCCTATACAAATGTTCTGGGGTGATACCTTGTATAGGATTGTTTGGAATTGCTTCAATTTGTTGTTCATTCTCTGCGGTCGTAGTTGTATACACGCGATATGCCTGACATATCTCTTTATTTAACAATTTACACCATCCGTGGTCCTTAGATGGATTTTTACTACCCGATGATTCGTTTATTGTAGTCATCATAATTGAGCTAATAAGTGCCATACATTTTGATGAATGTAATGGAGTAATAGTACCTCTAATTATATTTTTGTATACATACGCATACATATAATTATAATCAAATGTATTCTTGTTTGGGTTTTGTAAAGCCAATTTAAAGCCTGGGTCCATAGCCATATGTGGAAAGTAACTAGCGCTAAGGCTAGTTTCAATACGTAATACACCTTCACCTTGTTCTACTAGTAATGCTATAAATTCTTCACGTAATTTAAGAAAAGTTGCGGTTATATCACTAATATCAGTTGTTTCTTCACTGTCATATGATCCTAATGACATTTCGTCAATTTCTTCGCAAATAGCTTGATAAGATAAATCATAATCTCCAACCGCAAAACAAGATTGATATGATTCTGTAGGAATTTCCCTGCTTAGTTTTACGAATTTTGTGTTTGACGATGTATAAAGTTGGGAACCATCTAGTGTCAAAGCTAAATTTATCAATGGTGTTAAAGATGATGGTTGTTGTGAAGTAATCCACCCAACGAATGGGTGTGATGGATTGTTTAAAGTTCCAAATAATCCATTAAAAGTATCTTCATATATTGTTTTTCTTTTACTTTGGTTAATTGTAGATTCCATATCATCAAACGCATATAATTCAACACCCTTTCGAATATCGTCTTTAAGAGAAGGAAAAGGTATAGGTGTGGCTGGTCTATTATTACGACCTTCCTTATATAATTCTTCTTTAGAATAACCAGCCATTATTACGTCACCCCCCTTATACATTTGAGCATACACTTCTTCTCGTTTATCAGTTGAAGGTTCATATGAAAAATATGATCTAACATTCTGATCGTCAGGATTTTGTATAAAAAAAATTACCGCTCCCATAAACATTCCTAAAAAATCAAGAACAATTTTTTTACCCGAAAAATCACCATCTGAATAATCTATATAATCATCTTTTATACGTTCAATAGTTGTTGAACCTCCAGGTATTGTATAAGTTTTATCTATTAAGGTGTGAATTGATTTAAGAACTCTTAAATAATCGCTAAAACTTCCATTGTCAATTGCTCCACCCTTCATGATTTCTGTACCCTTATCTTCTTTACGTGTATATAATGCTTGGTAAATTTTACGGTCAATTTCACTATCATACTCAGTAAATTCTATAACACGCGGTGATGTAGTTGTTTCATTTTTCATTTCACTTTCTTCTGGAATTGCGGATGAATCCATTTCACCTTCATCTGATATAATTTTTGGATTTTCAATAGCATTCCTAATAGCACCTTCTATTTCAATATTATACCGATTTTTAGAATCATTGTAAGAAACTATTAATTCAGCAAATGTGACATCGGATATTTGATTAATACGTAAAATATCATCGCGGTAATCTTCTAACCTTTCTAAACCTGGAACAGTTAAATCTCCTCTTTCATAATTACTATAAAAACCTTGTAACTTCAGCAATTGTCCTGGTGCTTCTAAACTCTTCAAAATTAATTGATTAAATATTATAAACAATTTTGCGGGTATAGATGATAAATATAAAAAAACATAATTCCATTTATTTTGCCATCTATTTTGTTGTTCGATAATGATTAACTGACTCTGAATATATTTCTGTCTCTGTATATATGAAGGGCTTTTGTCTGTCTCTCGTGGATTAAATACTCCTACTTCCCTCAATCTCAACAATGTATCGCGTGTTTCTGTCGTGATATCACAAACAGGTATTAATGAATTTAGTTTATTATATAAAAGATTGAATTGTTCATTTATTATATAAGTTCTATCTTCATCAGACATTACTCCTTTTTCAGACCTCAATTCATGTATTTTTTCTGGAATATCCCCACAATATCTTTTTATTATAGGTATAAAAGTAGTAATAATTTCTATAATTTTATCGCTAGGAACTTTGTATAAAAAAATCAGTTGAATACATAGTAATTCCAATGGGTTGTATATATATGAAATATACGTGTCTATACTTAATCGAAAGCCAATAATAGTGTTTATAATAGCATTTATATGTTCCAAAATAGGGCTAAGTTTATCAGATGTGTCTGTATCAATATAATCATAACGTATTAATAATCCTAATCTTTGAAATGTATATATAGATGTAAGTTTTCCGTCATCTGGTATTCTTAGAGATTCATCAATACTTGATAATAGTCGTAAATATTCTTCGTCTCGCGGGGGTTCTTCAACGCGTGTATCTTGAGGTTGTATAAGTTCGTCGAGTTGTGTATCTTCAACTTGCGTAGCCGTTGTGATATCAGAAATATTCGAACCATGAGAAGTTGTTCGATCTACTTGAGGTCGAGTCAACGTGATATCTGTATCTTCATCATCATTATATATTTGTGTACCATCGTCATCAGTTACATTAGCTGCGTCATCGTGATGGTTTTGTTCATTCATGACAATTGTGCCTTGGTGAGTATTTTCTTCATTTTTATTTTGTGGAAGAAACAACTCTGATGGTGGATTGCGTGGTGTAACTCTACCCATCTTAATGATAGGTTTATCTTCTTCGATATTTTCTTGGTTAATATTATCTTCGCTGATAGCTCTTTTTTTAGTGAATGGTTCATCTTCACGTTCAAGTGGCATAGTTACTACACGACTGAATGATTTACCTTTTGTTAAGTTACGTGCTTCTTCATCTATATCTATGTTCATCATTATATATTATATATTATATACCAATACTATTAATTTATAATATATATTACGAGTTATCATTACCACAATAATTTATTAGCCCACCACCCACGTGTCCCCCTAATATTTCTATCTTTATTGTGTCGGATTTTATACAATCTTCTGCGTGTTTTTCCATACTTTTTCCCACACTTTATAACCCAAGTCGGGAAATCATTCATTCCCAAAGCTCCCACACTGGCAATAACTTTACCACGTTTAATCACATCTATCTTTTTTGTTTTATTTCTAGAAGGAACAACTGTAACACCATATTTTCGTGCTTGTTTATAAGTATAAGGAGTGATTTTATATGACATATAATAAGATAACAATATAATCATTTGAAAAATAAAATGAAATAAATAAAAATAATAAATAAGATGTTAAATATGAAATGTCGCGAATTTTCGTTGCTTACAAAGGGACATTCCTAGCATTTCCTACATCGAATGGGGAATGGACTACGTTAACAAAATTATTTGAAGGTCTTGATATGACACAATCTTATGAAGATATGGTAGACCAAATAGATAAAATAGAAGAATTGGTAAGACAATACAAAGATGTTACAGTTCAAATATCACAAGAAAAAATAATGAAAGATATTACTGATAAAATGAATTTAACTCCAGAAAATATATTAATCGTATGGGTATTATATCTTTATAAATTGATAAAGAATGAAATTATAAATATGGATGATAACAATGGATATTTTATGAGGAATATTGATGAAACAGGAGAAGAAACGTGGCAACAACTTATTATATAAAATCCAAAACAATAAATCCAAGTATTTTATTTTGTATATCAATTAAAAGCATCCATCCTGTATTTTTATTTTTAAGTTGTGGAGGGCAATATCCTTTTTTATTTACACTAGAAGCAATAGCTTTACGAATATAAATTTGGTTTGTGCTAATTCCTAATAATTTTGTATCTGGATTTACAAGATATTTATATAAATTTTCATATTCTGGTTTATTTTTCAAAAAATTTAATGTAAATTGTATTCTTTCCTTCTTTTTATCCGCGAAGAATATGGGTTCGGTATCTTCCATATCTTGAATGATAACAGGCACAGAACATTGATTATCGCTAATTCTTTCTTGAATTAATTTGGATGGAACTATGAATGAAGTAAACAAACTTGGATATAATAACTTATTGGAATCAACAATCTCTTGAATAGTAGCCATTGAAAACAATTAATCCTTTTTATAAATTAAGATTAATCTAAGAAATAATAATCATTTTATTTTTAAACAACTTAAATATGAATGATGCTAATCAAATAAGATAAGACAAAACATCTTCATCTTCAGCGGTTTCAAGACTTGGAGTATTTTTAAAAGCTCTTGTAGCTCAGTGGTTAGAGCGTTGGTCTTATGAGCCAAATGTCGTGGGTTCAACTCCCACCCAGAGCATTTTGTATATGGTTATAAAATTTATATGGTTCAATTCATTTTACATCAAAATAAAATGAATTGAAATAAAACGTAATAGTAATAATAAAAGTTAAGTAATGAATTTAATGGGCGAATTTCAATGTAAGAATTACGAATTATGTGAAACGAATACCAATTTACATAATTCTTTATGTAAAACTTGTTTGATATGGGGAGAAATTCCTATAGTATCAAAAAAAACAAAACAACATTGTTATATGTGTAATGAAATGGTATATAAAAAGCTATTATTTCCGAATAATTGTGGTCACGAATATTGTATTGATTGTATGAGATTTATGTTATTTTGTGATGAAACATCCATATGTAATATATCACCTGAACCTTATGGGTGTCCGCCTTGTCCGAATGGTTGTCGTAACCCCATAACAGGAAATCAATGTTCATGTCCTTTGTATGATAGTGTAATAGAAGAATGGTGGAATGAAAATAAAGAAAAAGCAGAAGAATTTACATATGCTTGTTATTTGGATGGAAAACATAGACATAAAAAATTAAAATGTCTTTTATGTGAAGAGGCAAAACATTACACATTTTCTACACTATTATTTAATGTATTTATTCTTTATCCACAACACATTACAAAATATTTAATTGAAAATTAAAATGAAACTCGTTATAAAATAAAATATGCCAACATTAGCTGTTACATACAAAGGAACTTTCTTAGTGTTTAACTTAACACAAGAAGATTTGGATGGAACTCTTGAAGATATTCGGTTGGAACCAATTCTTACTTCTAAAGATAAAATGATAAAAGAATTAGATTATATAGAAAGTGAAATAAATGAATATAAATTGTCTTATGGAGATAAGAAACAAAAAATAATGTTAGAAGAAATTTCAAATAAAATGATGAAATCTTATAGTGAAATCATAGCTACATTCATATACAACACCATAAAACTTATTATGATGGAAGATTTGATTACATCGGAACAAAATAATTATTTTACATTTGAAGACAATGACGAATTAACTATTCTTTATCGTTCATTGTTATTTGATAACAATGTTTTATAAAAATAAAATGAAATGAGAAAAATATATTTGTATATTCATAATTATCATAACAAAATGGATTTTGAATTTTGCTTATCTAAATCTAGAGGTTTAAAAACAAAAAATACTTGGAAGGCGTTAAAGGAACGTTGTGAATATGGTAACAATGAAGATATTGTGAGAGAATGGTTGGCATTTTGTGAAATAGATGATAATAAGAACGCAATTTTTATGAATACATTAGATGGTGGTATTATTTTACCCGATACTAACATGGTGCGTTTTCGTTATTGTTCATATGGGTTAGAAACAGACGATTCTATTATATTAAATTATATTATCGTAGATGATATTTTAACCAGAATGGATGAAATAATTCAATCGGCACGAGATTTAGTAAATGGATTTATAAAAATGGCAAATAATAGGTTGGGTGGAAATTATGTTTCGGGAAAAATTTCATTATCAAAATCAGACCCATACTGATATAAAAACATTACATAATTAATCATAATAAGTAATGTTATTCGGTATAATATTTATTTTTTTCTTAGTAAATGTTTCCGAATCACTTACACAATATTATATTGAAAAACATTTGTTGTTACGTTATAACAACAAAGAATTATCAAATATTGTTATTGATAAACAAATAGGAACATTCTATTTACCTTTATTTGATGGAGATGAACAAGTATTAGAGTATGTAAAAAATGATTATTTATCAACTATTTTGAAACCAAGAAAAGAGCCCAAAACCATTTTTAAATATAGACGTTTTTTATCTAAAAAATGGCAAGAAAAATATTCAGTGATTGTTGAAGAAGAATTAACGAGATTGAATAAGAGATGGGGCGATTTGAATGAAATTGTAAAACTTGAAAAAAGATATATGAATGATTAAGTTATAAAAATAAAAAAATGATACTATAAAATTGTTTTCAACTAAGAACAATTTTATAGAAATGAGCGGGACCATTACCATCAACGACAGCGAAATTTATTACAGAAGTCATATGTTTATGGGTAATGAATATATAGTGTCGTATTTAACAGATTACGGAGCACCTGTTAAGGAACGACTAACAGATATCGCACGAATTGTTTATAATTGTAAAGAAAATCATATTATCCCATATAACACTCTAGCTGAATGTAATAAAGTTGCTGAAAGAATTGCGTTGAGATTAGATTTTCGGCAATCGGATACATCTATTATTATGGGGCAATGTGTAACAACGGGTAAAATTGTATTGAGTGGTTCAAATATCCCATATAATGAAGAGGATGTATATGAAATATATGGGTCTCAATTATGTATTACAGGGGTTACGTTTCACGCGTTAGCTTATGCGTCATTTCATTTGTGTGGATATGGGGGTGTTTATATAGCCATTGATGGGTCATCGTCATCGCGAGTTGATAAATATTTTGTAAATATACTTGTGGCAACTTCGCCTGAAGAGTTAGAACAACTTGTGAGAATTCGTTATCAATATGAAAAATTTAAGTTATGTAGCATATTTGAACATCCTGACAAATAAAAAAATTATTTCATCATTTTATTTTTGGATAGAAATTTATAATTCCAAAAATCTTTTTTATTCTTAGGACCATTTGGATATTGTTCTACAATATCCCACGTAATATTTGGATTTAGAGATAATCCAATATTATTCCAAGGATATTGAGGATTATCCATTACAATATCCCAAGTAATATTTGGATTGAAAGAAACACTATATGGAGCCCATTCTAAATGAGGATGTTCTTGAATTATATCCCAAGTTACATTTGAATGATGTGACATATAAAACATACATATTCTATCTTTTATGGTTACAATACCTCTATCGTGTAATACAAGTAAATCTTCTAGACATATATTTGGATTTTTTGATAGATAAATATAATTCCACGAATAATTCAAATTTTCAAATACAATATCACTTGTGATGTTTGGATTTACAGTAACATCAGTCGGATTCCAATAATATCTTGATTGACTGGATTGAATAATATCCCACGTAATACAAGGATGTTTGCTTAATATTGAAGTATTCCAAGGTTTATAAAGAGATGATAGAACATTTTCCCAAGTAATATTTGGGTTTTCTGATAAACCATTATAATCCCACAATTCATAAGGATTATTACAAACAATATCCCACGTAATACAAGGGTTTGCGGATATTCTATCCCAACACCAAGTTATTTTATTTTTTTTCTCCACTATGTATTCCCACGTAAGATTTATATTATCCGATAAACTAAAATTATATACTTGAGGAAATTCTTTTATAGTATCTAAATTTACTTGTGGATTTCCACATAATTCATAATAATCCCAAGGCTTATCTTTATTTTCCAGATAATGTGTAAGAAAATTTGTCATATTATCTTAATTCATATTCTTTTTATAACTAAAAAGAATATGAATGTGGTTAATTTAATTGGCGAAGCCAGTGTCGTTGGTATATATTCATTTATTCTTTTTTCTATTTTCTCACCCCTTCCCATTTTTTGGATAGGATTTCTTAAACATTTCTTAGGATACTTTTTAGGATTAGAGTATCTTTATTGTATTCATCACGGTAAAAAACATAATTTTATTACAGAATATTTTATAGGAGAATGTATATGGGAAGGAATTGGATTTAGCATCTTATTTTACATTTTTATGAATTCCTTTATTACTGGATTTACATTTCATATATTAAGTGAATATACTGGAATACATAAATTATTTATTAAATATAGATGCAAGTAATTGAATACGAACCAAAAAAAGACGAGTTAGATAACGGCTTTACCCCCTGGACAGATGAAGAAGATAATTTGCTTATTCGTTATAGATTAGAAAATAAATCTCCAAAAGAAATCGGAGATTTATTAAACAAAAGTGAGTTTGTGATTAATCTAAGAATACATTTGCTTATATACAGATTACATCGTAATGGTTATACTGCTTCTCAGATTCGTTTGATGATGAATGCTGAATTATCTCAAATTTTAGATATTATAAAACCTGTAGTCATTAGAAAACCTATAAAACGACAAGAAAATGAGTGGGGGTGGTTTAATTGGACAAATATATGGAATACTATATGGAATAGTTTTTAGCGTTTGTGCCGTCGTTTCATTCGTTTTGTTTTATTTTTCCCACCAAAAGATTTACCACGCCTTGACCTTTTCTTTATTTTATCATAGGATGTTGATTTTGCCTTTTCTCCTACAACTTCTATGATTTGTTGTGTGGAAGGATTTGTTATATCCATCATAAATTGTTTGTATTCTTTGGGATCTTCAATCCGATTACGCGCTTCATTTTTTATTTCACGATATAATTTCATTGTTGGATGAGAAGCATTGGCATCTATGAAAGTCCGTTCCATATGAGTTAACGGAGTTGAACACGTATTACAACTATAATCAATAATATTTACATTTGTAAATCCCATACCATATTTAAATAATTCAATAACCTGTGATAAAGTTACATACCTTTTATTATCATCATCATAGATACCATCTGGATCAATTGGGTTTGATATTATATCATAAATATCCATATAATAATCAATTAAATGTTGTGGTAACAATGCTGTATTCAATACTAAATTTTGAGCCCAATACAGCCTTGTCTGGTCTTGTGTCCAGTCTGTTAAAGTCGCATTTCTATAAACTTCACCCTTTTTACTTATTCCAGCAAGTGTATAATTTTCATCAGATGGATCAGAGCTTTGTAAAATTGTTATTCCATATGAAAGTTCTCTTTTTTCTTCAGGTTCTATTAATACACAGTCTTCTTTTCTTGTAATAGTACCATATCCGCGACAATTTTGATAAGGATTAGGTTCAAAATATAATTTTTTCTCGTTAAATGCTGTAACGCTTGTAAATGGGATACGACGTTGTCGTAACAATGATAAATCACGAAGACCCATATCATTGGGTCCAAATTCACCTTTTTTTGGAAAAGTGGGTATTCCAACTAATTCATAAAATTTTTTCAAATAATTTGTAATTTCTTTAAATATATAAAATTGTTCGGAACATTTTTTTTTAATTGAATTATATTTATCTAATAAATATGGATAAATGTGTGATATCATATCGATAGACATATTAGTCATCTCTCTATCTCCAGTTATAGTATATTTTATTTCATCATTATCTATATTATTAACGATTATATGAGAACCTTGATAATAAGTACCACCAAGTCCATATATATCGGAACCACCCCCCATTAAAGATATATTTACATTTCTCATCAAATTTTCATCAATTTTTATTTTTTTATCCATAATGCCGTGAGCTACGATTAATATCGTTATACAACTTTCTGGTTTCTTTGTAGTAGAGCGACTTCGCAAAGATGATCTTACCTTTCGCAATGTCCTTTGTTTGTTTACTAATCTGCCATTATCAACATTCAAAGACAATCTTTCTTGGTCTATAAAAGATATTTGACTTAATTTATTTAAACTTGCTTCTTTATTAAGGTAAAAATTACAACACGAATCAGATAGAACAATTTTAACAAAAAATGGTAACTTATCTAGTTTAAACTCAAACAAAGCCCCACTATTTAAACTAGTATCAACTTTATAAATGTATTTACCACGATAAATTTGAGATGTTTCTTTGCTAACGATTATATATTCGGTATCTTCACGTAATTTCTTTATTGTCATTGGATGTAATACTCTATTACTATGTAATATAGGAGCATCATCAAAAAGATATGTAAATTTGGATAAAGGTTCATCTAAATAACTAACTACAGTCATTGACATTATTTGGTTGTAATTAAAAAAAAGGTAATCTTCTTGGTTTTCAACAAGAGGTCTATCAAATGGTAATGAAGGTGGTGATAATCGGAATGTCAAATTAGCTTTATTTGTTAAAATCCCAACTCTAAGATTTTCACTTGGATTATTTATATTTGCGATTATATAAGGTTGTACTGGTTTTAGATCTTCGCGTGAAACAATTGCTGATTGAAAGTCGTAGAGAGAACCGATAGGACTATCAAGACCTGAATTTTCATATGATAATTTAGTTATTTTATTATTAAATGGGACATTCATTCTATTTCTAATATAATATAATATGTGATTTAATTTGTAATATAATGAATTAGATTTCCACTTTTTAAACGGATATGTATATCTATTTTTATTTCTCCTAACTTACATATATTTAATATTTCACGCATTGTTCTTGTTGCGCATTCACTGCGAAATGATATTTGTAATTTTTTATTCCAATGATATCCTCTTTCTTTATTTGTTACAAGTTTTTCAGATATAATGCTAAATGATGTATTTTTGATTACGTTATCCAATCCATACAATTCCCATAATTTTATTAAAATAGACCTATATGTGTTTTTGACAGATTCTCCATTTATCAAACAATTTTCAATGACAGAATGAGAATAATCAGTATTTATCATTTCTTCTTGTGTTAAATAAGAAATGATATCTTTGGGTATAATTATAACTTCTCCATTTTTTAACTCAACGTCATAAAAATCAAGTGAAAATCGCAAACTCATTTTCTTAGTTTAATACTGAAATCAAAAAACAGTAATATAAAATGATAAATGATATATTTAACCTAATATGTCTCAAAATCTTCAATTGTAAATTGTAAAAGTTCATTTCTTTCTTTTACAGTCATTAAACCTAAGAAAATATTTATTTGTGATATTACTTCTTTTCTCTCCAAAGATCTGATATATTTTTCTACTTCTAAGATATTTTCTAGACGTATGTGCTTTAAAAATATATTATAAAATTTATCAACATATCCATACATTGTTGCTTGATATTCATTTGAATAAGAAATAATATCGTTAATTAACCAATCCATATCTTCATATTCCCAGTAACTTCTATACATAGACATTAATCTTTTTTTTACAATATTTACATTTTGAATATCTTCTAACAAATGTTTCGGTTGAAAACTATGTGAATAAAAAAGAATTATTCTAATAATTTCTTTAGGTAATCGCTGTAAATTTTTTTCTATTTCAGTCAATTCATCCATATTCTGTTTCATTATAATATTTTTAAGAGATAACAAGAAACAAATTATTTTAATATATATAAATTCTGGTCAAATTAATAGTATGATTCATTGAAAGCAGTAAATAATTCCAGTTAAATGTTGGATAGTTTTCTATATCCTCCCATGTAATGTTTGGGTTTGATGATATATTATCGCAATTATTTAATCCCAGTTCTTCAAACATATCAACCGTAATACTAGGATTAACTGAAAGTCCATTCTTAGACCATTCAAACTGTGGATTTGCCCGAATAATATCTATTGTTATATTTGGATTTTGTGAAAGCAAACGATAATCCCAATCCATTTCGGGTTCATCGCATACATTTTCCCAAGTAATGTTTGGATTTTGTGAAAGCTGTGAAAACGACCAAGGAAGTTCAAGATTAGCCATAACAATTTCCCAAGTAATACATTTATGTTTAGAAAGAAGATCGAAAGACCAACCATTACCAACTTCACCATTCCAAATTTGAATTGGGTCAACGATAAGATGTGGGAATTCTTGAATGAATTCCCAAGTGAGATTGGGATTTTCCGATAAATAAGCAAAATCCCAATCTATTTGAGGGTTACTGCGAATATCGTCTAAAGTAATTGCGGAATTTTTTGTAAGAACTCCATAATTCCAATTCATATCGGGGTTTGCTAATACAATATCCATTGTGATATGTGGATTGCTAGATAACAATTCATAATTCCAAGGTATAGCGGGATGCGTTTGAACATCTTTCCACGTAATACTTGGATTGAAAGACAAATATTCATAATTCCATTCAATTTCTGGGTGATTATCCACATCTTCCATGGTAATAATCGGATTTCCCGAAAGAACGTCGTAATCCCAATCGCACTCAGGATTTTCAAAAATGTAAGAACTCATCGCAATGTCTGTGTATCTGATTATTATTATTACAATAAAAATCAAATCATTTTTTTTTGAATATGATATTATTTAAACAAACTAAAAATTCATAAAAAAATGATCTGATTATTATTATTTATTATATCATAAATAATATCCCAATAATGGTTTTCATATACATACTTCAATTAGAAAAGGGGAAATATTATATTGGAAAAACAAATAATCCACAATTCAGGTTAGAATCCCATTTTAATTCAAATGGTTCGGAATGGACTAAAATGTACAAGCCATTAAAAGTTTTAGAAATTAAACGTAATTGTGATGATTACGATGAAGACAAATATACACGAATTTATATGGATAAATATGGGATAAGTAATGTTCGGGGTGGTTCATTTGTTTCTATAAAATTATCCAAATCTCAAAAAGATATTTTAGACCAAATGAGTAATGGAACAAATGATAAATGTTTTATTTGTGGGAAAGGAGGACATTTTGCGAAAGATTGTCAAGAAAATGAATGTTGGGAAACGGATAGTGATGAGGAATACGAAGAAGTGTGGATATGTGAATATTGTGAAAAAGAGTTTATTGAAGAAAAAAAATGTGAATATCACGAAAAATATTGTAATTCAAAAAATAAAAAACAAAATATTTATGAAGATGATGAAGATGATGACGATGACGACGATGATGACGATGATAATAATAATTGTTGTTTTCGTTGTGGCAGAGAAGGACACTATGTTTCATCTTGTTATGCTTCAAAGCACATTAATGGTTATTATTTAAAGTAAACGATATTTTAAATATAAAAAATGTAAAAGAAAACAATAAATTGAAATATTTATTTTAATACATATGGATATTCGTGTATAAGTTCCCAATCACGATTATATAAACAATCCTTTTTTACCATATTCGTTAATTGAGCTTTATTGTTATACCAATTTACATGTAAATATCCATCTTCATCTACCTTTTCATAACGAAATGTTCTGGATACATCCTTACTCCAAAAAAATTTCATTGGGCTTTTTTCTACATTAATATTTAATATCATTAAATGTATAGTTTCACCCTGACTCCAATTAGATACTTTTTTTATTTCATCAACCCAATAATGACTTGATACTTTTTGATTTACATCATTAAAGAAAAATGCTTCATTCACCATTAATTTATTTATAACTGGGTTTCTATCATCCCAAGATACGATTAAACATTTATCTGTAGTATCGTGAATATATGTAACTTGATCGTATAAATTATAAATATTGATATCTTCTTGTTCCATTATATTATTAAAGTATTCTATCGTTTTAAAACCATTATTTCATTTTCTTGTGTTTTTATTATATTTTGAAGAAATGGTGCTATATTATTTTCTTTTTCTAATAATTTTTTACTCATATGAACTGCCATTGAATGATGTGGTATCATACCTAACTTGTATTGTGTTTCTGTAACTAAAAATTGTGTTCTAATACACCATATAGTAATAATTACCATTGGTAATCCTATAAAAAATATATCTAGTTGTTGATAAATCAAACCAGTAAACAAAAACATCCAACCAGTCATAAGTAATGTCATATAAACATCATTGATACTAAATCGTATGTCATCTATTTTATCCACCCATACATTCATGGTTGATAATAAACCTGACAAAATCATTATAAAAAACATAAGAATGTAATGGTTCTTAGGATGGAAATGTTTCATTATGTTTTATCTAGATATTTTAATTAACCATACGTCCTTCTTCTTGTTGTTGATTTTTTAGATGTTGATTTTTTTTTAGATTTTATAGAAGTTCCTCTTTTTCGTGGTGTTTTTCTACGAGAAATATTATAATTTAATTGAGTTGGTATAATAGGGTTTTTCATATCATATATGAGTTCATCACAATATAATATTACCATCGGATTTGATGAAGATAATTGTTGTTGAATTTCTTCTTCGGATTTTTCAACATCTATATATTCTCCTTCAATTTGAGAAAATAACCAATTCAAATGAGAACACACCGATTTATAAATGGTTGTTCTGTTCTTAGGTAGTTCTCTCAAAATAAATAATTTAATTCTTGTAAAAACTTCTTGGACTGTCATTTCTCTGGTTATAAATAATCCAATATCTTCAAAAAATGGATACTTTTTATCATATTTTTCAAAAAAATCAAAAAAGGAATTCATATTATCAATAAACTTACTCATACGTTTTGTTTTTTCATTATTCACCCATTCTATATCACCCCTCGCGTTCAAATATTTGAACGTATATTCACGTTGAGCGATTAAAAAATCAACAATATTTAAAGATAGTAAGCGGTGATTATGTTCTTGTTCTATATCAAAATAAGGAGATAGAAATCCCTTTGTATTATACCAAGATACTCCAATTGATAAAATATATAATGTCGCCATTGGAATGGAAGAATCTAAACACGCGTCAACTAACGTACTCGCATCCGCTAATTCTATGTATTTGGCGTTTATCATTTCTCCAATTTTTTTTGATATGTTTATAATTTCATTACCTGTTAACATATTTTCATTTGCTTTAATTAAATCTACGTGAATAGTAGGTTCTTCCACGTCATTTGTAATCGTATAAGTAATAGTCATTTTCAAGTAAATATTACCCTGTTTTAATCGCGGACCTTTTTTAGAATGATTATACATATAACTACCTCCACGTAAAACGATAACATAACTTTTAGGGTCTCTGATTATACCATATAATTCATACACACTCTTACTATATTTTTTATACAAATTTTCTACTATACCATATACATATTCAATACTTCTATTCAACAACTCCTTTTCTTTTTTACTGATATCCATTGGTTGAATATCTTCAATTTCAGTTTTGAATATTTCCATCTATATAATTAACAAATACTTAATTCACATAACTACCATTCTATCTTTCATAATGTAGTTGGATTTAATGTTTCACATTCAATATTATTTACATATATCTTAGAATGATTATCCATAAGAATATTGTAAAGAGTTTCTCCATTATAAGTAACATATGTTACTTTGGGAAACAACCCAACAAATTTACAAGATTCAATATACATACCTCTAAACATTATTTTATGACGACAAGATGTAACCACACTTCCATTTGGATAATTTCTAGATAAAGAATGTTTTGAAAAATGAACTAAGAATTTATCTTTGACTACATTTGATATTAACGCAACAATTCTTTTATTGTCAATCGTATGATAAAGAGGGTTTATATTTTTAATAATAACCACCCCTTGATCGGTTATAATTCTATTCATTTCAAATAATCCTGTATTTATTATGGTGGATTTAATAAAATTTTCCGACATTTTTCAATGTTATTGATAATTAATAACAAAAATAAAATAAAATGATTCACTTTATTTTATTTATATAACTTTTAATTTCGGGTTTAGTTTCAATGTGCGTTCAAGTATTGCCCAAAAGTGAATTGTTATTTCAAGGAGTTGAAGATATATTTCTTCAGGATATTGAAGAACAACCAGAAGATTATATAGAAGAATATGTAGAAGAAAAGAATGATATAGTAAAGGTATTGGATTTTATTATGTTATTGTTACCTTATGTGTTTATCATAAGGAGCACATTCATTTATGTAAATACATATACAGAAGTATTCTTTCTCGTTATGAATACATTGATTTATGGTATGATTATTACCATAAATCAATTACACAATAAAAAAACAAGGAATTATTGGATATTCGTTTTGTTTACAGGTCTTGTATTACAATATGAATATTTTATTTTGATTTATATAGTCCCACATTTAATTCAATATCAGTTTAATGAAAAAAATAGAGTTATAGCAAGTCTGGTAGATAGATATGGTTTGATAGTTGGAAATAATGTATATTGGACTTTTATTACTTGGATATGGTTTGTAATTTATTCGCAAATCTATACATCTTAAATCACGCAATGTTAATAAAACACCATTTATTTAATTTCTGGTCGTAGTCATTTGTTTCTAATTTATACATAACATCTATCATTCTTTTTATGATAGAATATTCACAATCATTTTGTATGATATGTGCCGTACATACACATTCCTCGGAACTATCCAACCAATTATTTATTTCTTTTTTGAATTGTATAGATTGTAATCTTCTAAGAAGATTATCAATACAATGATCTAATGTAAAGCACCAAAACCCATATTCTTCAAATGTATTATCGCTAATAAACTCTTTTTTTATCATATGAATTTTATACATATAATTCATTTCTCCATTTGCTTCACAAGGTGGATTTGAATATATCTGAATACATTGGTTTATCTGTTGTGTGGATAAATTCATTGTTTCGGATATCGTCGTTATATTTCCACCCTTTAAAACAAAAAAACAAGTTAATTGTCCGATACGAACTTGTAATTGATGAATACTTATATTTAATGATTTTGAAATATCTTCCAATGTTTTTTTCTCCGAAATATTTTTTAAAATAATTCTATCATTTATCTCCATCCACATATTTTTACAATATCATAGCATTTTATTTAATAGTAACCTAAGTTTAATATGGATTACGCACGTCTTGTAAACAAGAACGTTCTAAGAACTGTAAATCTATGTTATATTTATGCATAACTATACTCAATAAACTTTGATCGTGACGATGTTCTTTAAATAAACGACTGTTTTTTAATCGGCTTTCTGAATCAGTTATATCTTCATAATTACAACACATATTTAACCATTCTTGAATATACATTACAGTATTATCAGTTTTTTTTACAATTATCGCACCCGCCCAACATTCAACCACATTTTCCCGAAAAACTTTATCAACCATATTATACTTGGTTATTACATCCATTTTACACCAGTGTTTCATAAAGTGAACAATACTATTTGGTTTATTTTTCCACACCAATATATCATTATTTATCATATAATCTGAATATAACTTTGATAAATTGTCAAAAAAATAATACTTTGAATCAAGATAAAAAACAATATCGTCATAATTTATTTTTTTTAAAACCTCATTAATGATATAAGGTTTCCATAACCAATATCCGCCACCCCTTTTACAATTTAATATATCCTTATTTTTTTCAACAAATTCATTATCTATGTCGCGTTTATTAAATATGATAATCCTAAATTCACTTCCGTATTTTTCTACACTTCTTATTAATTGACGTAAATATTTTGTATGTGTATTATCATTATAAACTAAAAAATAATACATATTGTTGTTTATATATAGTATTTATTATTTTAAAATACATTAACTACAAGTTTTTTTTTTTTAACGTAGTGTTATATAAACAATCTACTACTTCTAATTCCGAATAATAACCAAGTCGTTGATTATATTTTCTTAATCTAAGATACCCATCTTCATCTATTTCTTCGTAAGCATACAAATCACCCGCTTCTTTTTTTATTATAATATGAAATCTGCCTCCATATAGATGACAAGAACGAATATATATGCGAGTTCCAGGAACCCAATTAATCGCACTTTTTAACTTATCTACCCAAGAATGATTATAATAATATCCTTCATCTCTCATATCAGCATCTAATGACATAATGTAATCCAATTCTTTATTGGAAGCATCCCATTCAATATAAAATCTATTTTGACTTAATCCTAACGTACAAGTTACGTAGTTATACGCGTTAACAAAGGTGATTTTATCTTGAACTATACAATTCATTTGGGGAGTTTTAACTAAAAAGTATTTAGCTGTTTCATTTCATTTTTTTAAATAAAGTGAAGCCAATTTATAAGTGTAAAAAATGGAAAAATCACATCTAATGTTATACAAACATTTGAGTATAGTATTTTATTTTATAAGTATCAATTTATTGATACCATTATTATTTATTGAAATTATACGTGACAATTAAAAATAAAAATGATTTTTAATAGATTATATTGTAAAATATCAAATAATTACAATCAAGAAGAATGTATAGAGTTCACCTTGGTTTCATTGAAGCTCTAATAATCCTACTTTTGTTGCTTTCTATTTACCTTATTATTCCACTAATAATTTTTGAAATTTTTAAAAGTTTATTTTAAAATAAAGATATCATTTGTATCCATAACATATTCATTATATACACAATTTATTCTTTCTAAATTTTGTAATGGTTCATTTTCCCAATGGTAATGTGCCGATACAAAATATCCTTCTTCGTTAATAAAAGTGGTATAACTATCACTATAACATCCATTACATTGATTAATATCTTTTTTATCCAGTTTCCTAAAATACATTGTATAAGAACCGTCATTCATTGAAATTCCTATAATATAAATAATATATCCTTCAGTCCAACCCACCATCTCCTTCATTTTATCAATCCAACTATAATTAGCATAAGGTATATATTCATAAGTAACAAAAGGTGGTTTTTCATTTTTCATCAAATCGTCCAATTCTTTCCAATTTTTGTCCCATAAAATGGTTAAACGATTATCATTCGTTGTATCATACGTAACGTAATCATAAATGTTATAAACATTAACGATTTTATCCATTTACCCTTTATTTTATCCATTATTCGTAATAGATATTCAGATCATTTTTAGTTTTTTAAAAAACCCATATTAAATGAAAAAAAATGAACTCAAAATAATTTATGTAAATTTATTTTAATGTCCTTAAATTGGATCCAAATTGGTGATGATGATGATTGAGAATCAAGCGAACGAAACAAGCAAACTTAGTCTAGTTGTTAGACGCCCCCAAGAGGGGAAAACAGGTATATGTATAAATAGTATCACACGCGACAAAACTCACAATATTCATCTGGTTTTAACAATGAATACAATCCCATCTTCGTGTCAATTCTTTGGACGAATGTTACAAGAAATTGGACCCAAAAGAATAGTTGTATTTAATTCTAATAAAAAATCAGCAGGTGAATGTAATCACGCAAAGGATGTTGAGCGGGTTATTCGTCATATTAATGAAGAAAACATTAAAGTCATTGTTGCCTGTTCCCATGTTAAGAGGTTTCGCGAGGGATTGCCTTATCTCTTAAAATGGGCCCAGGATAGTATCCGAATGACACATGGTAATGTTAAATTAATTATTCACATTGACGAAGCTCATAAATACATTCCCGAAAACATTGTTAATATTCGGGCATTTGACGAAAGTCCTATTGTATCCGACATTATCGGATATACAGCCACTCCTGATGGAATTTGGTCCGATAATCCATTAGACCCTCTCTTTCACAAGATACTTATCCGTGATGTAGAGAAGGAATTGGAAATTATTCGTTCTCCCCAATATTTTGGGGTTGGTCGTTGCGAAACGCAATCTTTTGACCATTTGAATGAAGATGACCTTGTCAGGAGAATGAATATTAACTTTGAAATTCCAAAACCAACAATAAAAAAGTGTGGGGTAAATTTCACAGGATATAGCAACTGGTATAGTAAGTTATGGAAGTTTGATTTAGGGGACGAGTTATTACATTTAAGTTTTATTGATTTCCTTTTACCCACCCTTTCCATACCATCGGATAGTTTTACATACAATTTCATTCCATCTTACACAAGAAAAGTAACCCATTATCAAAGTATGGAAATTATCCTTAAGCATCACCCGACAGCAAATGTCATTGTAATGAATGGCAATGGGTTTCAGCTATTTCGTCTTTGCGAAGGTGAAGATGGTGAAGGCGAAGATGGTGAAGGTGAAGATGGTGAAGGTGAAGATAGTGAAAGTGAAGATAGTGAAGGTGATACTAAGAAAGTGACAAGTAGATGTGTAAGTTGTACGGCACGAGTTCACGAAAGAGTTTTGGCAATAGAAGACGAAGTAGAACGAAAAAAAATGTTAGATGGATTATTAGAACCATCTTTTATGATTGAAGAACTGATAAAAGAATATCGTGATTTCCCAACATTTGTCACGGGTTTTACCTGTGTTGGAATGAGTGTTACACTCATCAACCAAACACTTGGAAACTTTGACAATGTCATAATGGTTCATCAGCATTATGCTAGGGATAAATTATATCAACTTTGTCGTTTCCTTTTCAATTACGAAAGATGGTCTGAAGATAGTATTTCCAAAATAAAAAAGACCAAACTCTATTCTTTTAGAGAAACAACCATCACAACTTGCTTAGAATATGAAACACATATTCAACATATGTGTAGCGAATTTTCGGGCAAAAGATGTTCTTTGAGAGAAGTTATGGGTCTTGAACCTTTGGAACCTACAGAAAAAGAAATAAAACAGACAGACTTGGTTAATGTAACTCTAAAAAATCCAGATGGGAAATTATGGAAAAAATTCAAGGTATATGATGGAAATGATGGAGAACAGTGGGATAATGTAGGTAGATTTTACGAGGAAATTAGGGGTAAAAAGTTAAATAAAATTTCAATGCCAAAAAAAGTAGATGGGTTTTATACTTGCTCTGATGCGAATAGCGTGGGTGTAAAAACAACGGCAAATATATCAGTTCTTGAAAAAGAAAAATGGTCCACCCGTTTTCAGCTTAAAAAGGGACAATTAAATTATGCTAGAGTGTTTGTTGGTTATGATAGCGTAGATGACCCTTCAGAATACACGATTTATGTAAAATATGTAGAGATAGAAAATTCACCAGAAAACTTGGAAGTTCTTAGAAAGTATGGAATAAAAAATAAAAAAGAATGCGAGGCTGATAGAAGTGATGGGGAATATGGTGATAGTAGCGATTCAGATTAAGTTAGGTAGCTACAGATTTACGTGGTTATTTCGTTTATTTTTTTATTTTGTATCTTGTAAGTTTTAGAATTAATGTAAAGATTATTTTTTCAACTTGTTCTTGGGACAAGTCATCAAATATATAACTATGAAGTGGAAGGGATTTTACTCCTAATATTTTTTGATAACAATAAATAATAGAACTTTTACTAGTTAAAATAGCATTACGATTTTTTTTGTATTTCATTTTATCGTAAATAATAGGATAAGATGAAATGACAGTTCTTAACATTTCCTTAAAATAAGAAATATAAGCTCGTGAAAATCTAATTTTAGAATCATAGTAATCCATTGATAATGGATAATAACTAGAATAACGAGCATTAATATCACAATAATTTATTAAAATAGGTTGAATAAGTTCAACGCAACTTTTCAAAAACTCAAATATTTCCATCCTATCTTCATCATTTGTATATGAAAATTCAGTTACCAAATTTCTCAAACTAGTTTCATTATACATTCTTTTGAGTAAATACAATCGCGTGTTTATATCTATAAATTCCATAACCTTGAATAAAATCTCTTGAGGTAATGACACCATTTTCACGAAGTATTACCATAATAAATAATATTTATAATATAATCATTTTTTTATTATAAAATAAAGACATTGTAAAAGGTAATAGATTGAATATGGAGAACGAACTCAGAATATTATTTCCAACATTTGATATTATTGATGCTTCTAACTTAGATATAGATAGAATTATTAATATTGTAGAAAAATGTCACGATACACAATTTGTATATTTACGCCGAAATGAAATATGTATTCAATATTTTCGCATTGTTGAAAAGGTGTATAACTTTAAAAAAATTCAATTAATAATAATAAACGGTGAAAATGTTTATTATTATCCAATAATAAATGATTTAGATGACTCGGATTATTTCAAATATATAGCAAATAATGTAATGGACCGAATAAACAAAACAATAAGTGACAACACTATTTAATGCATCCTGTGGGAATCGAACCCACGCGTTTTGTAAAACAGTGGGTCTTAAGTCCACCCCCTTAGACCGCTCGGGCAAAGATGCTTATGATTTTTCGGATTATAATTTTATAACCCTTTCTAAGTGGGGGAATTATCGTGATAATTCCCCCACAGTATGATGATACTGTATTTCTTTATATTTATTTTTCAACGATTATTATATAAATGAAAAAGAAGGTTTCCAAGACATTTTATAATTTATATGGAAAGACAACATTACATATTATTTTTGCTATAACAATGTCTATTTTTTTTCTGACTTGGACTTTTCACCGAAGAATTACACAGAATAGTGTAGAAAAATTAACAGATACTTGGATTAATTATGTTACAGTTCAACACGATTCTCAAAAAGTTGCCGATTTATTTTGTGAAGGTGGAAGTTTAGTTGGAACTGTATCTCAAATAAAACGCACAGGAAAGGATATTAAATCATACTTTGATTTCTTTGTAAATTTACCTGGAATAAAAGTATTTGAGAAAAAGTATGAAATAACAAAGGTATCAAATGATGTATATATCAATACTGCTTTTATAACCTGGTATTGGAATACTTTGGATAAACCTGTTGTAGCACGCATGACATTTGTTATAAAACATAATTGTATTTTTCAATTACATTCATCTGTGATGCCTGAAGTAAATAAAGATTTGTTATCTATTAGTAATAAAAAATAATCTATTTTTCACCACTATCATTTTTATAAACATTATGTTCTATATCATATTCGTGTTCTTTTTCTTCTAAAGCTGTATCTCTGACAATTTTTATACAACAAATTTCTACGTGACTACATTTACTTTTGTATGCCATTGAACTACATTTTAATATACCTCCAATTACTGCTGTTATGAAGAACGTCCAAAATATAGAGTCACCTACAATGTTATTACTCATATTATATCTTGAGATGTTTTATAATTTTCATGTGTCGTAATATTAAACCGCTACATCAAAATAAATAAAAATGAAACGATAATTTCATTTTTATTAATACTAAATTGTTTTATGAGATGTCGCGAAAAATGAAACAGCAACGAAAAACGTTTGACGTTTCCAAATTTTACTACAACACTGAAGTGGAATATTATTCTAACAAAGATAATTCTTGGGTAAATTTTGTTGTGTTTGGTATATCTAAAACAAAAATTAGTGGATTTATTTTTATAAGAAATCCGAATGGTTCAACCCGATTGGGTAATATAATACATATTACAAGTCCGTCTAAGTTAAGGTCATATAAAATAGGATGTTTGGATTTAAGAGAATATTTTAAAAATCACGATGATTGGATCAGAAATCCAAAAAGATAATGTTATTAACTTATAGATAATAACATTATAATAGTATTATAATGGATACATTTGACAATAGATTAAAATTATTGGAAGAAAAATTATCAAAAATGTCGCTGATTATAAACGCTTTAGAAGAAAAAAATAATTATTTGGAAAATTTATCAAGATGTTCTTTTTGTAGAAACATTAGAGAATTATTTTGTTGTTCGTCGTGTTACGCAAAGGTATGTGGGAAATGTAATATTGTAAGAGAAAGAAGTGGAAGAATGGGAGAAACAGAAATTATTATTTTTTGTAAAACTTGTTTATGATTTTATGTTTATGGATAATTCAAGTATTGAAGGCAAATCAATGGATCAGGAACAAAGTTACCTATTGGAAATTCAGCAGCAAGAGGAATTACATTACAATATTTACAAAAGCACCAAAGACAACAAATAATACACCGAGATACATTATTGTCGTGATTAAATTATTATATATTTTTTTAATATTATTTTTTAAATTATGATATAACACATTTTGGAGTTTTATTTTTCTTTGATGATTTTCTTAGGGGTGTTAATCTTTCAATTGGATTTAAATCGGTTGTTATCAATAAAGGTATATTATTTTGACTTCCTGTGCGTCTTCTTCGCGATGACCTTTGAGCTGAAGAGCCATTTGCGTGCGTTGCTCTAGTAAACAATACAAAATCAAATCCTCGTTTTGATAACTCTGTTATTGCTAATTCCTGAAACACTGGATTTTTAACGAGAACATTTACATTAGTTAGTGTTAATTCTTCTGGGTTTCTTAGAACAAGTGAATCCATATCATATGGATTGCTAACAGATGTAGCAGTATGTTGATGCGTTTCATATAAAATTACACTGGATTGTCCACAAGCTTTTGCTGTAAAATAAAGAATATAATTTATACGAGTTACCATTACATTCAAACTTGTATAATTTACTTGACGATTTCTCGCACCTCTACGATAAAAATTTGTAAATAATTCATCAAATATTTTTTCAATCCCAAAAGAAAATATCAATCGCTTGAGTGTATCTTTTGTTCTATCATTTATAGGCATAGCTGGATCTATTGGTATATCTTGATCTACTTCCAAATATTGATGAAATAATGATTTTAGTTTTCTTATAATCCTGTAACTTGTTTTACTATTATTGGGATCATTGCTTTCTGGTGTTAAAAAATCAGTTTCATATTCATCGGGAAATTCTTTGTAATGATTAATACAAATAATAAGCATTAAAACAGTTCCTGTTCTACCAAACCCAGCTAAACAATGTATAATAGAAGAATTTGATATGTCTGTAAAATCAATATCCGATAATGATTTATATACACTAAAAAATCCAGCTGACATATCTACCCAATAAAACTCCTTGATATGGTCTGTTCTCGGAGTTGTATTATTATCATATTCATTACATATTTTATTCCAATTTGCTTTTTCTTCTAAATTATCGCAATATTTTGGCTTGTATCTACACCAACTCCAATCTAAATCACAACCTTGTAACGATATAATATTGGGAATATTTTTTACATATCTATAAAAATTCATTGTATTCGTACAATATTGGTCGTGACTTATAACTGACCCTGCTGGTAAGGGTTCATTTGAAACTGGTAATGAGGTTCCTCTCGCATAAATGTCTTTATTATTAATCTTATTTATTTTTATAATTGTGCTTAGACCACTAGACCAATGTGGATAAATACCATTATTTAAACCTTCAACTACCATTCGCTTACGCATTTGATTTTCACCACCAACCATTAAAGCGGAATATGTATGAGACCGTCCTTTGTTGCGAGTGCGTTTAGCATATGGTGTTGGGTTGCGAGTATGATTATATGTTTTAGATTTAGATTTTGATTTACCTTTTGGAAGATTGACTTTAACCGTATTTCCTCTTTTTACAGATGCGGATTTTTCCTTAACTTCACCTGTATGAGAACGAGAACGTAAAGAACCAACTTTATTTCTTGCTAAATTTCCCGTATAAAGATATTGTTGAAATGGTTGAACTTTATCAAATGGGGAATTTACAAACCCAAATTTATTTGTAGATACAGTATTTATATAAAGGTATTGATTCCATAAATAATCTTCATCAACGTCTTTGATATATAATTGTAAATCACCTGTCATTAATTCATCTGATAGCATTTTTTTTGTTATTGTTTTAGGGCACACGGTTAAATCAATATCAATACCTTTTTCAATTTGTTCTAAATAATATACTCTCGCTATTTCATTTATAGTTTCAGGCATTTGATTATACTATAACAAAATATTATCAATAAGCGTTGAGGTTTAACGAAATCTAAAGTATATAAATATTATATGGGTTTGTTAAGTATAATGGATACACCTTTTATATGCGAATTGTGTTGTAATAAATATAAATCTCAAAAAACAAAAGATAAACATATATGTAAATCCAAAGATACAAATATAAATTGTCAATTTTGTAGTAAATCATTTACCAGACTAATTTATAAAAATAAACACGAAACAAAATGTAAAAATAATCCAAATATTCATTTGCTAAAACAAATAAATACTATGATAGAAAGCAAAATACCTATGATAACAAATGTGAATATTACAAATAATATTAACACTGTTAATAATAATCAGATGATTAATAATAACTTAACGGTGAATTCCAATATTCAGCCTAACAATTATGGGTATGAAAATTTGGATTACATCACAGACGAACAATTAGTGGAAATGATTTCAAAAAGAGGGGATGGTGTGATAAAAATGATTTTATTAAAACATTTTAATAATTTACACCCTGAAAACCACAATGTAATTATTAATGGAGATAATTGTACTGTTTATAAAAATGATAAATGGAAAAAAATAAATAGAGATGCTTTGGTTACCGATTTATATTACGATGGAATAAATTCAATTGATGTTATATACGAAGAAGCTGTAGATAACAATAAAACAATTCCTGTAAAAGATAAAGATATTGATTTTTTAAAGTATGATTATGAGGATGGTAATACAATGGAATTGAATAAAGAAAAATTAGATGAATTTCTTAGTAAGAATAGAATAGTAAATAAAATAAATAAATTAAATCGCCATCTTTTATTTTAAAACATATGGATCAGCATCTCTATCTAAGATATCATTATATATACAATCAAATTTTACAAGATTTCCATAACTAACATCTTCATTATATTCTTTTACTAAGAAATATCCATTCTCATCAATAATAGATGAATAAGGATAAAACATTACTGAACTAAAATCAACTTTCATTTCACCATCACCCCAAGATCGGGCGTTTATATAAATAATCATACCCGTTTCCCAAAATGATACATCTTTAATTGTATTAACCCAAAAACAAGAACGAATACGACCATCATCAATTCTTAATAAGTTTGATTCATATACCATTAAATTATGTAATAATTCATTTTCATTGTCCCATAAAACAGTCATTATATTACGATTTACCATATCATAATGCTTAATAAACATATGAACGTTCTCTTCATTTAATTCATATACATCCATCCTTCAACTATTTTACATTACATAAAAAAATAATTAATAATTCATTTTATTTATTTATTTGAATATATATGGTTCTTTGTCTTGGTCGACAATTTCATTATATACACAATTAATTCGGTTCATATTTTCGTAATTATGGATACTTCTTTTAACCCCATAATTACGAACACAAAAATACCCTTCTTTATCTATCATTTCATAAAGAAATACAACATGACATTCGTCGCTAAATACTTGAATAATAAATTCATTATCGGCAAACCTAGAAACATCTTTTATTAAAATTTTCAATTCCTGTCCTTCTTCCCAATTTACACATCTTTTTAATTCACCTACCCATACAGCATTATATTTTAATTCAGATTGATAAGGAATACGTTCTTTTTTCATTAAATTATGAAGAGGTATATTTGTTTTATCCCAACTTACTCTTAAACATTTTTTATTTTCATAATACTCATATGTGACAAACTCGTGTATGTTGTAAATATTAATAGCTGTTTCCTCCATCATTGTATTATTAAAAGTATTCTAAGATAAAAAATACATTTCATTTTTATTTTTATATTTAAATTTATCAACTAATACACGCAATATTTTTATTTTAATACATAAACAAAATTTTCTCTTTCTTCGACTAATTCATTATAGTAACAATTTATTTTATGAGATGTAAAATCTTCCATATCTTTATGAAAGATACACTGTCCTACAAATTCTCTTAGATATAGATAACCATCACCATTGAGTTCTAAAAATGTATATTCTTCATTGTAAGCATCTTCTACGATTTTTATAGTTGTTTCAGCTTTAGTCCTACCCCCAAAACGAGCGAATGATAAAGTAAAATGTATTGTTTGACCTTTTTCCCAATGAATATGTTCTTTGAGTTCATCCACAAAAATTAAATTAGTAAATATAGTTTTATCGGACATCGCATTAACTTCATCGCACAATAACTCGTGTAACGGAACATTTTCTTTATCCCAACGAACGTACAAACTTTTCTTAGCTTCCTTAAACTCGTAAGAAACGGACTTGTAAATGCTGTAAATGTCTGCCATTTATTAGTGTAATTAATTGTATATATGAATAAAAATTCATAATCATTTTTTTATTTATACAGCTATATCTAGAAAAACAAATTAAATTGATTTAATTGGTATGTAATATTGTAATGTATAAAAGAAATGTCCTTGTCTGAATTATTATCCAAGAAAATAGATAAAATTACAAAAAAAAATCAAGGTATTTATTTCACTCCTCCAAATATTGTTCTTCAAAATATAGAAATACTCACACCATTTTTATCAAGTATTAAAAATATATTGGAACCTTCTTGTGGTTCAGGAGAATTTATACAATCAATAAATCAATCTTGTTCCGATGTTAAGATTATTGGAATTGAAAAAAATACAGAAATATTTGATACTATATCATCATCATTACCTTCGGATATAAAACCCGAAAATCAACTAGAATTATATAATAATGATTATTTAATTTATGAAAACGGATTGTTATTTGATTTGATTATAGGAAATCCACCCTACTTTGTTATGAAAAAAGGTGATGTAGCAAAAGAATATTATCCTTATTTTGACGGAAGACCTAACATATTTATTTTATTTATTATAAAATCGTTAAAATTGTTGAATAATAATGGTATATTAAGCTTTATATTACCCAAAAACTTTTTGAATTGTTTATATTACAATAAAATAAGAGAGTATATTATAACTCATTTTACAATTATAACGATTACAGATTGTGATGGAGAATTTACAGAAACAAAACAAGAAACAATTATCTTTATCGTTCAAAATAAAAAGGATGAAGATAATTGTAATAACCCTTATTATATTACGATAAATGGATATACTATTTTTGGAACAAAAGAAAATATACAAAAAATAATAGAATTATATCAACATTCAACAACATTAGCGTCATTAAATTGTGTTGCTAATGTTGGAAATGTAGTATGGAATCAATTAAAATCGTTATTAACAGATGATAATACAAAAACAAGATTAATATATAGTTCGGATATTAGTGGCGGCACATTTCAACCCAAAGTTTATTCTAATGAAGATAAAAAAAATCATATTCATAAACAAGGGTTTAGAGAACCTATTTTATTAATCAATCGTGGATATGGGGTAGGTAATTATAAATTTGAATATTGTTTATTTGATGAAGAATGCGAATATTTAGTAGAAAATCATTTGATTTGTATAAAACCTAAGAAAGAATTACCAAGAGGCGAATTACTTCTCTTGTATAGACAAATAATTCAATCATTAACAAATGAAAAAACAGAACAATTTATAAAATTATATTTTGGGAATAATGCTATAAATACCAGTGAATTAAGTAAAATTTTACCTATATACATTGAATAATGTAATTATTCTAACATCATATCATTATCTCTATCTATATTCTTTGGTTCGGCTATACTGGTTATTACTTCTTTTTTTATTGGATGAATTTGTACGTTCGTTTTCACTTTCATTTTATGGGATTTATATACCTTTGTTGGTTTTTCCTTCACTACTTTTTTCTTAGATGATTGCGTATCCAAAGAAATTTGAAATGAAGGAAAAGCAATACCATTCCCATTCTTCCAACGAAGTAATATTCTTATTTTTTTACCCGATAATGATGTAGCTAAATAATATGATTTTTCTGGATATTTTTCACAAGATACAAGATGATAATTATTCATATCGGCAATACCCACATTAAATTCATTATCTTTATAAAGCATATAATATTTTTCATTTTGAGATGATAATAGATACGAAGAAAGTTTATTGATATCTAAATCTGAATATTCTATAAATCGTTGAATACTTTCTTTTGATAATTCTTTACTTTTTTCATAAAAATTTATATCTTCTTGATTTCCACTATATTGACTACTTTGACTACAACCCTTGTAATACTTATCTTGAAATTCTTTCATACAAGGAGGAGAAGGTGAATGTATTTCGTGTAAATAAACATCCTTATTTGGTAATGGAATATTTCCTAAAAGAGATATTTGTTTCATATAATGAGTATAATGAAAATCTTCATATGAATGAGATAAATATTGACTAGGTTTCATTGGAGAAACAAATTGAGGTGTATCTTCAATTGTATCTGCGTTAAATTTAAGTTCAATATTAAATTCATATAATCCATTTATCGTAAAGGTGAAATCATAATTAAATCCACGACCTGCCCGAATAATACATTTTACATTTTCCACTTGTAAATATGGATATTTCATTTTTACAATCGCAGAAACATAACATGATACTTTTTTTCTTAGTAAATTCCATCTCAATGAATAACGATAATATTCATTTGGAATAGCACTATTTATGATTGCGGATATAATTGTCTCTCTTATTTTATTATTTTTATCATTTGATTTTCGTTCGGATAAAAGGAATGAATTGATATTTGAATATCCAATTACATTATTATTAAAAGATATGGATGGTAATGATTTCAATCTACCCATAAACATCATCATACTTTTTTGTATAATCAAAGCAGATGTTATCACGTTCATTGTTATATATTAATTGATTGTAATTAAAATAATATTTCATATCATTTTTATTTTTACTTGCGATATTATAATAATATGCCTTCTCCTATAGCAATACGATTACAACAAAAAGAAGACGTCAGAATCGTAAGAAATCGCGTTCGCGAAAACCTAAGAAGAGAATAACTATTAAACGAAAAATAACAAAAAGATAACTAATTATATAATCAATGAAAACATTTACTCGTTTTTTTAAAAGGGGTAATTTTAAAAGAGATGATGTTAAAACAACAATTCTAAATAAAATAGAAAAAGGTCAAGATTTGTCAAAGGAGAATTTTATTAATGCGGATTTATCGCATATAACTTTAAATGATATAGATTTTTCTGGGTTAGATTTAACGGGTGTAATATTTACAGGAACCAAGTTTCATAATGTTAAATTCATTAATACGATATTAAATGCTGCGATATTAACAGATACCGAATTATATAATGTTGATTTAAGAGGTGCGAAATTACGAGATGCTGATTTAATAGGTGCGAAAATGATAGGTGTTAAATTAAATGGAGCGGATTTAACAAGAACTGATTTAACTGACGCTGATTTAACTGATGCGAAATTACAGAAAATTGATGAATATAAAACTATATTTAATGAAACAATTTTGTCAGGAACTAAATTTTATGGAGCGAATTTATCTCACAACGACCTAAGAAATGTTGATGTAACAAACACTCTTTTTGTTCCAGATGAATTCCCATCAAATAAAAAACTTCAATTAGCATATGCTGATTTAAGAGGTTGTGAATTAACTGGAATTGATTTAAGAGGTTCAAATTTAATAGGAATTGATTTAAGAGGTGCTAATTTAACCGATGCTAAATTACAAAAAACTGATTTAACTGGTGCGAAATTACAAGAGTTAGTTACTGACACAGGAGAAAGAATACCCACTAATTTAACAGGAGCAAATTTAACAGATGCTGGAGCACGAGAAGCGAATTTGACAGGAGCAAATTTAACCAACGCAATTTTGATAAAAACATCATTTGTTTCATCTATTTTAACAGACGCTAATTTAACAGGTGTTACATTAGATAAAACTAAATTTTTATCATCAATTTTAGATGGAACATCATTAAATTTAGAACAAATAAAAGAAACCAAATCAAAAATAAAAGGAGCAACAATATCAAGAACCAATTTATCATTTTCTAGATATAAATCGCCATCTCATACACGCACTAAGAAAATTGCTAGTAAATTGAAAAAAATTTCTTCTATAACGAAACCCGAAAATTGTATTACTATTTTAATTGTAGCCCACGGTGGCGTATATCCGAATAAATCAATTGACCCCAATTTAATGAATGACGTTCATATATCTGAAATGGCTGGTGGTATTGATATAAATGGATTATTTGGAACTGTTACAAATCCTATAACGCCTATAGTAAACAAATATGATAATAAAATTGTATATAATATAGATAGTAATAGAATATCATCTGACGCATCACTTGAGATTATATATAAAACCTATCCATATTTATTAGAAAAATATAATTTATTGGAGGGGGCAAAATGTGCCGAAACATTTTATTCCATATTTCAAGATATTGTATATTATATAAAAGAATTTTACACCAATATTGGTTGTTCTCATTTTCCAAAAGATGGTGATTATGATTTGGATCATCCAAATTATAGAAAATATCGGGAATCGTTTACAATATTTGATTCATATCAAGAAAAAATATTTTCATTTATTCCAGAACCATATGAATTTTGTATGACGAAAACGAAAAATGGTTGTAGTAAATTAATACCTGAAAGAGAAAGACAACTTACTTATGGTATAACTATGTTACAAAGTTCGGAATTAGACGATCAGCCTTATACATTAGCAGGAATGAGTTTAGTTAATAGTGGTTATAAAAATGCTATTTTAAGTAAATGGAGACGAGATACAGAGAGAGATTATTGGAGACAAAAGATAGAAAATAGAAGACATATAAATGGAGATGAAACAGATTATTATCTATTTTTATATGAAAAAATATCAAACCCATTAGATCCAGAAGGATTATACAACCATCCTGACAAGAATAAAACAAGCATATTATTATCTCAATTACTTAGATTATTAAAAATGGGTATGGGATTTACAAATATAAATATCATTGATTATAGTTGTAATGATTGTATATATAAAATATCCAACTTTAAACGGGCAGTTATAGATTTGAAAAATTCTAACTCACGACTAAAAGAATATCGTAAATTAAGAACAACTGTTAAAAATAGACCAAGTGGTGTTAAAGAATGGGATAGTATAATAAACCCATCTTTTTATAAAATAATTCAAGATATTGGTAAAGCAAATTCGGAACAACAAAAAATAAGAGGGAAATCAAAAACAATAAAACGAAAATCATTTGGCGGTAAGAGTTTTAAGAAAACATCACGATATTGATTATTTCATTATATATGGACTATTTTCCTCATTCAGTAAATCATTATATAAACAATTACATAAATCATATGTTTCGGTATTAGGTGGTTTCATCATCAAATATCCATTTTCATCTATTTTTAAAAAAGTATATTGGGTTTCATATATATGAATTTTATATGGAATAAAATTCATATCCAAATACATAGATATATTGAAACTTTTCCCCTGTTCCCATTCTAATATTCGTTTCATTTCATTTACCCATAAACAACTTTTATAATAATTCTTGTTAAAAATTAAGGAATTTTCATTACAAATTAAGGTGTGTAATATACGGTTCGTTTTATCCCAAGTTATAACTAATCTCCGTCTTTCAGGAACTATTGTATATGTTATAAAATCTTCAAGATTATACACTGTGATTTCACTTGCTGCGTCCATCATATCGCGATGACATTATTTAATAATGTAAATATTTTACATTATTAAATCATTTTATTTAAATTCTATACATATATAATAATATAATGGACCCCCAAAAACATCATCACGTTTCTAATAAAGCCAAGGTCAAGGAAGTTTCATCTGGAAGATTTACAATCAGACCTGTAGATCCAGCTGGTTCTCTGAATGCTCTTGGACCATTTTTAAAAACTTCTCAAATATTAGTTGAAAGTGGAAGATTTAATATTAAAATGGGTCCCGATCAAAAGAAAAAACCAAAAAACGAATATCACGATATACCACTGGGTGCCGAGATTAAAAAGATTGAATCGGGAAGATTTAGAATTACTCCTGTTGGAGATGGTTCGTTAAATTTCTTGGGTCCTGTAAAAAAGAAATCAACTGTTACATATAAACAAGGTAGGATTAATGTAAGAAAGGGTCCTCATGTGAAAAAACATAATTCAATTGGTGGAAGAGGAACTAAGAGAAAAACACATTCATCTAAGAGAAAATCCAGACGCAATAAAAGACAGATTGTTTAGATTTGTTTTTTAATATAATTACATTATAAATGGATTTATGTAAATATCAAAACTCACTGGGAGTTCCACACCAAGGGGTTCATTCTTATCGTCTATTTGGCGTAGCTATTGTTGATGTCATTTTTACAATAATTGGAGCTATGATTATTTCTTATTTTTCTAAACGTTCATTTGTTTACACATTGATATTTTTGTTTCTTCTTGGAATTATTTTACATAGATTATTTTGCGTAAGAACCACTATTGATAAATTATTATTTTATCATCCAGAATAAAAAGAATTATCACATTATATTATATATATGGTAAAATCAAGAAAAAATTATACTAAAAAGTCTGGACGTTCTTCTATCTTTCAAAAAGAAGTTACTGTAAAGTTCTTAGAACTATTGATGATGATAAAATTATTTCATTGGAAAACATTAAGTTATGCGACCCACAAAGCAACTGATGAATTATATTCTAAATTAAACGAACATATTGATACTTTTGTTGAAATATTGTTGGGTAAAACAGGCGTTCGAACAAATTTATTAAACAAACATAAAATATCATTGATTGATTTGTCAAATAAAGAACAATTAATGAATAAAATTAATTATTACAAATCATATATGGTTGATTTATCACATAACCCATTTATTCGTTCAATGTCAAATACAGATTTGTTAAATGTTCGCGATGAAATACTTGGGGATTTGAACCAATTTATGTATTTACTCACACTTGATTAAACTAAGAAATTATATTATTTTACTGTTATCGTTAAATACACTAAAATAATAAAAAAATGATTTACATTACATTTTATATTTTATATTCAATTAAAGGTTTTAACGGCAAAAAGTTATCTCAAATAATAACGAACAATGGGTCCTGTACGTTACGGCTGCCTTATTGCGATAGTTATGATGACTAGATATGTATTTTGGGTTATTTTAATATCATGTTTTATGCTACTTTTTAAAGAAATAGCTAATTCTGTTTGTGAATATGACCGAATTAAAAAAAGGCGTAATCGTTAATGGTCTTAACTTTATTTTATTTATAAACCTACATTAAATAAAAAAATGATTTAATAAATTATTTTTTTATTTTTATCAATACCAAACCAAATCTACATCAATCCGAAAACCGAAAATGATGTTCCAAGTTAATGATAACAAAGACCCAAATATATGCTATGACATTTGTTATGCGGCGACTTTAATATTGACATATTTATTTTGGATTGTTGTTATTATCACATTCATAGTTCAAAGCATAGAAGATAAATCTGTAACAACTCTTCCTGAAAATCTTCCTGAAAATCTTCCTGAAAAAGAGTTATATCTCATCATTCCTAATGAGGAAGAGGAAGAGGATGAAGAAGAAGAGGACGATGATAGTGATTATGAAACGGAAGAAGATGAAGAGGAAGAAGAAGAGTGTGATAGTGATTATGAAACGGAAGAAGATTATAGTGATAGTGATTATGAAACGGAAGAAGATTATAGTGATAGTGATAGTGAAAAAGTATCGGATATAAGTAAAATTAAAAAAATATTAGA
>Ga0114960_10000178_pt1 | contig 50176 bp, 51 predicted proteins | sample C_130625_MF_Meta_FD_92637 | JGI IMG/M metagenome (GOLD analysis project Ga0114960, IMG submission 92637) | Freshwater microbial communities from Lake Croche, Canada to study carbon cycling - C_130625_MF_MetaG | ecosystem: Environmental > Aquatic > Freshwater > Lake | place: Lake Croche, Canada...
TGGCCACTACAAAACTTATTCCTAAAAAATATAATAAAAAATTTTTTAATTTTTGATTAGCCATATTAAAATAGATAGGTACCACAAAGATTATTAGCTGTAGTAAAAAAATAAGGGAATTTGGAAAAAGATTAATGATTACTTGCTGATTTGGAGCGGGTGAAGGGAATTGAACCCACGACCTAATCGTTGGCAACGATTCGCTCTACCACTGAGCTACACCCGCATTATTAATGAAATAAAATCATAGAAAAATAAAAAAATCTACAAATTTTATTGTTAAATCATTTGCCAGTTTTTATAAAAAATTCCTCTAACCCTGATCATAAAAAAACTTACGATCATTAATAAAAAACTCATAATCGGATAAGCATAACTTGGTCTGATGATATCTATAAAAGCACAATAACGAACATTATCTTCTTTGCTAAAACTTTGATGAATTAAAGTATCATCAAATATAAAAAGCGATTTATCCTTCCAAGCATTAATGTTTCCATCAGCCTCTATGTAAGAACCAGGATTTTGAGCCTTATTAAAATTATAAAGCATTCTAAAAGAAATTCTTAAAGGTCCAAAATGCCTTGAGGTAGATGTTTTTTCTTTAAATAAAGAAACTCCTATGGTTTTAACATATTTAAACTCTCTATTAAATTCTGGAATCTGATTATCTAAATTTTTATCATACCATTTATAAAATAACATAGTGCGAGAACTATCAGCATTTTCAAATCTTTGAGTTATATTTGATATATTTTTATCAAATAAATTCTTCACTTCTAAAATTTCTGACTGCAAATCAGCGGGCATATCTTCAATATTGTAAACGTGTAAATTTTTAGGAGATATTAAATCTGTAAATAAATTTATAGGTGATAAAAACCAAGTTAATATACCTTTGCCTGTAAAATATTGTTTAATAACTTTTCTTGTTAATGTTTTGTGTCTCAAAACATCAATAAGCCCACATAAGAACCAAAAAATAACTAATGACCAAGGACCCAGATAAGTCCACAAAAAATAAACTAAAAATATAATTAATAAAAACGCTAAAGATTTAATAATAGAGTTTTGCATTTTAATTTTATATCACTTTATTTTATACATATTAATATAATAAAAATCTCTAAAAACGCTGATAATGAAATCATTTAATGAAGCTGAACAATTATTCTATGACGCCTTAGAGAATATAAAAGAAAATCTTTACACGGAGGCCGAAGAAAAATTAAAAAAATCAAACGTTCTTCAGCCAAACAGAAAATCAATCATATTAAACCTATCTTCTGTCTTAATAAAATTAAAAAAAATTTCTGAGGCCAAAACTGTTTTGGACAATGCCATTAAACAAGATCCTAGAGATTTTGATCTTTTATTAAATAAGGTCACTATTTTAATGATAGAAAAAAAATTTTTAGAAGGAATCGAAGTATTAGAAAATATAAAAAAAATTAAACCTGAAATAGCAGAAGTTTATGCAAAATTAGCAAGCTGCTATTCTAGTGTCGGGAATATTGAAAAATCTATAGAAAATTATGAAAAAAGTTTTGACCTTGATAAAAATTATAAAACATTATCTAGCTTAATATTTTGTTCTAATTTTAAAAAAAATTATTCCTCTAAAGAAAACAATGAATTAATAAATAAATTCAATTTTTTTGTTCCTAGAATAAAAAACACTTTAAAATCCTTCAACCATAAACAAAATATTGAGAAATTTAATATTGGATTTGTTTCTGGAGACCTAAGAAAAAATCATCCAGTTGGCAACTTAATTTATGATTTCTTAAAAAGTTTAAGAAATAATTTTAAATTATACGCATACTATAATAACGAAGAAGATGAAGAATTAACAAATGATTTCAAAATATTATTTAACCAATGGGAAAATATTGAAAAAAAAGATGATTTGGATGTTGTAAAAAAAATAAAACAAGACAACATACATGTATTAATTGATCTTTCCGGCCATACCAACAAAAATAGACTTTCTGTATTTGCAAACAAAGCAGCTCCATTACAAATAACTTGGTCCGGATATTTAAATTCGACAGGATTACCAGAAATTAATTATATAATTGGAGATCCTTATGTAACGCCCGCGACCTCACAAAATCAACTATCAGAAAAAATATTACTAATGCCTAGTATATGGAATTGTTTTTCTATTCCTCAATATACTAATTTAAAAATCAATTCAGAAACTCCAGTTCTTAAAAATAAATTTATTACTTTTGGAGCATATCACCAAATCAAAAAAATTAATGATGATGTAATAAAACTGTGGTCTAAACTTTTATTAAATATAAATAAAAGCGTTATAATTATTAGATCACCAGAACTCGATGATAAAATAATAAAAAATAAATTCTATAATCAATTTAATAGTCAAGGAATTGATAATTCGAAATTAATTTTGGAAGGCTCAGCCTCTAGAGAAAATTTATTATCGGAATATAATAAAATAGATATTTTTTTAGATACATTTCCTTACAACGGCGGATCAACGAGCTTTGAGTGTGCATTTATGGGTGTACCCATGTTAACTTTGAAAGGGGATAGGTTTTTATCTCGTTGCGGAGAAAGCATTAATGCAAATCTTGGCATGCATGAATGGATCGCTAATGACCAAGAAGAATACTACAAAAAAGCAGTTAAATTTTCTGAAAATGTAGATAATTTAAATTTAATAAGAAAGAATTTGCACTCTAAAGCTATTAATTCGCCTTTGTTTGATTCAAAGAAATTTGCTAAAGATTTTGAAATAATAATTAAAGATTTACTATTAACTCATTTAAAATAATGGATAAAAACCTACCTATAGAAATTCCCATCTTCCCTTTAGCGAACGCAGTATTTTTTCCAAATACAATCTTGCCACTAAATATTTTTGAGCCTAGATACAAAAAGATGATTGAAGATGCTTTGTTATCAGACAAAATAATAGGAATGATCCAAACTAAGCAAAATAATCATTCACAAAAATGTGAAGTTTTTAGTGTTGGTTGCCTTGGGAAAATAGATACCCATACAAAAACAGCTGACGGGAGATATTTAATAAATCTAAAAGGTCTAATTAGATTTAGAGTTTTGGACGAGGTGGAAACTGATCTTCCTTATAGAAAATTTAGAGTAACTTATAATGAGTTTTTAGATGATTTAGAAAAAATAAAATTGAATGATAAAATTGATGTGTTGCAGCTTATAGATAAAGCTCGAAAGCTATTCAAAATTCATCATCTATCTACTGACTGGAAAATTGTTGAAAAAGTCGAGCCAGATCAGCTAATAAATTCACTATCAATGATATGTCCTTTTTCTGTTAGCGAGAAACAAGGTTTGTTAGAGGCAAAAACTTTGCTTGAAAGAAATTTGCTTATAAATCAGATAATAAATTTTTATATTATTGGAAATAACCCTGGATCTGAGAAACAAATCCACTAAGTATTAATCTAATTAGACTTATTCATGGAGTCAAAAAATTCAGCATTATTTTTTGTCTCTCTTAATTTACCAATTAAAAATTCTATTGCTTCCATATTGCCCATAGGCGCTATTAATCTTCTTAGAACATTCATCTTTTGAAGATCTTCTTTCTTAAATAATAAATCTTCTTTTCGAGTGCCGGACTTAGTAATATCAATTGCTGGGAAAATTCGCTTGTCAGCAATTTTTCTATCCAGGATAACTTCGGCGTTACCTGTTCCTTTAAATTCTTCAAAAATAACTTCATCCATTCTTGAGCCCGTCTCAATTAATGCCGTTGAAATAATTGTAAGCGATCCGCCTTCTTCGATATTTCTTGCTGCTCCGAAGAATCTTTTTGGTCTTTGTAATGCATTAGCGTCAACACCACCTGTTAAAACTTTTCCTGAGCTTGGAACAACAGCATTATAAGCTCTTCCTAATCGCGTAATTGAATCTAATAAAATAACAACATCTTTTTTATGCTCCGCTAATCTTTTTGCTTTTTCAATCACCATCTCAGCTACTTGGACGTGTCTCATTGCTGGTTCGTCAAACGTTGAGCTTACTACTTCTCCTTTTACGGAACGTTGCATGTCTGTAACTTCTTCTGGTCTTTCATCTATCAGCAAAACTATCAAATAAATTTCTGGGTGATTTGCCGTAATTGAATGAGCGATATTTTGAAGTATTACTGTTTTTCCTGCTCTAGGAGGTGACACGATTAGAGCTCTTTGACCTTTTCCAATTGGAGTTACAAGATCTATTAATCTTGCTGTCAAATCGGGCTTCTTGTCAGCTTTATTAGATTCTACTTCTAACTTAATACGCTCGTCTGGATATAAAGGCGTTAAGTTATCAAAGTTTATTTTATTTCTAGATTTTTCAGGATCTTCAAAATTTATTTTACTAACTTGTAAAAGAGCAAAGTATCTTTCCGAATCTTTTGGTGCCCTAATTTCTCCTTCAACCGTATCACCTTTTCGAAGACCAAACCTTCTAATTTGACTTGGGCTTACGTAAATATCATCTGGTCCTGGTAAATAATTTGACTCTGTTGCTCTTAAAAAACCAAAGCCATCTTGCAAAGTTTCTAAAACTCCGCTTCCTGTAATTTTTTCATTTTTTTCAGCAAATTTTTTAAGAATCGCAAACAAGATTTCTTGCTTACGCATTGTGCTTGGGTTCTCTATGCCAAGTTTTTCAGCTTCTAAAATTAAATCTGCTGGGGTTTTATTTTTTAATTCTTGTAAATTCATTATGTTTTGGGATTGTATTGTGAAACTTTAGGTGTGAGAAGAAACATAACAGCTATTAACTTATATTTCAAGCGGGTTTAAAAATAACCAAAAAAACAATGATTACCAGTATTATAGTTGGTATTTCATTTATAAACCTAAAAAATTTTGAAGTTTTAGTATTTTTGTCTAAAGCAAAATTCTTCAGACATTTAGATAAAAAACCATGATATCCGGACAGAATAATTACAAATAAAAATTTAATCAATAACCACAAAGAAAAAATAGTATTAAATCCCTGAACCCACACAATTGATAAACCCGTCAGCCACGTAACAATCATTGCTGGGTTCATAATTATTTTCATCAATCTTCTTTCCATAACTTTAAAAACTCTTGTAGACTCAGAATTATTATTTTCAACATGGTACACAAATAGTCTTGGTAAATACAAAAGTCCTACCATCCAAGAAATGACGGCTATTATATGTAATGCTTTTAATGCTAAATAAAGGTTCATTAGTTAATTAAATATTTTTTAACAATATGCTCCATCATGCTTATGTGGTCTTCATTGTCATTTAAGCAAGGAACAACATCATAATTTTCGCCACCGCTTTCTAAGAAGCTTTCTTTGCCTTGAATGGCTATCTCTTCTAAAGTTTCAACACAATCTGATGAAAAGCCAGGACATATCACCAATACATTTTTTTTTCCTTCTGCCGGTAGCCGCTCTAAAGTTTTGTCGGTATATGGTTGTAACCATTCTTGTGGCCCAAAACGGGATTGGAAAGTTGTTTCAATAAGAATATTATTAAATTTTTCTTTCATTAGCCTTGTCGTTTTATGACAATAACAATGATAAGGATCTCCTTTTGTAAAATATTTTTTTGGTATGCCGTGATAAGAGGCGACAATCAAATCTGGCTTCCACTTAATCTCTGATATTTTCTTTTTTATACTTTTAACAAGAGCATCAATAAAAAGTGGTTCACTTTCGTAATGGGGTATTATCTGCAGACCCGGCTGCCATCTCATACGCATTAGGCCCCTATAAACCTCATCACAAACGGTTGCTGTAGTTGCAGATGCATATTGTGGGTATAAAGGAAAAATAATAATTTTTTCGCAGCCCTCTTTTTGTAAAAAATTTAATTTACTTCCTAGGCTTGGGTTTCCATATCTCATTGCAAAATCAACAATGATATTATTATTTTCAATTCTGTTTTTTAATTTTTTTGCCTGGCTATTCGTATAATACCTAAGGGGCGATTGATTAATATCATTCATCCAAATTTTTTTATAAGCGTGGGCTGTCTTTGAGGGTCTAAAAGTTAATATAAATAAATTTAAAATTATTTGCCAAATTACAGGGTTAACTTCTATTACTCTTTTGTCAGATAAAAACTCCTTTAAATACTTTCTGATATCCCACCAGCCAGTAGAGTCTGGTGTGCCCAGATTAACCAGCAGCACCCCTGTTTTACCAAATTTTATCTTTGGGTGATTAATTTTTTCCAAATCAAAACTCATAAATTATAATTTCTTACAAAGCTGACTAGCTTCTTAACATTGTTGGGGTTTGTTTGTGGTAATATTCCGTGTCCTAGATTAAAAATATAGGGATTGTTTTTAAAAAAATCTAAATATTTCTTTGCTTCTTTAAACATTTTTTTGTTATTTCCTAACAAAAATCTTGGGTTTAACCCGCCCTGAAAAGTCACGTCTTGATCCAAATCTAGTTTTTTAAGATCAACATCGTAATCAATGTTAATTCCGTGCGGTTTTACTTTTTTTATAAAGTAATTAATATTTTTATTAATTCCTTTTGGGAAACAAATTACAGGGGTATTTGGGAATTTTTTTTTTATTTTATTAACAATATTTTTATTTGGGTTAATACAAAATTCCTCTAAATCTTTTTCTTTGATTAAACCGGCCCAACTATCAAATATTTGTATAATGTCGGCACCAGCCAATATTTGTTTTTCACAATGAATAAATATTAAATGTTCTAATCTTTTAATTATTTTTATTATTTCGCTTTTTTTTATTTTCTTTAAAAAGTTTATATTTTTTTTTGGTGAAACTTGATTAAGCATATAAACTAATAATGTCCAGGGTGCCCCTGCAAAACCTATTAAAGATTTGCTTTGCGGTGTGTTTTTTTTTATTTTTTTTATAATTTTATAAACATTAATTAAATTATTGGTAAATTCCTTGTCTTTTAAATTATAAAATTTTTTTGGGTTATGTTTATTTAGAACTGGTCCTATATTTTCTTTGAATTCTACTTTTTGCCCAGCAGCATTTAATATTAATAAAATATCAGAAAAAATAATAACGGCGTCTAAGTCAAATCTGTTTATTGGTTGTAATGAGACTGTTGTTGCATCATTTATATTTAAACAAAAATCTATAAAGTTTTTATTATTTTTTCTAATTTTTTTATATTCCGGCAAATATCTTCCTGCTTGCCTCATAAACCAAATAGGAAAATTTTTTTCTTTGTGTAAAAGACAGTTAAGTAAATCACTCATTAATAAATATTAGTTAAAATAGTAGTATTATATGGTTATGTTAGTAATGTGTTTATGTTTTTATTAACAGTTTATTAACAAACAAGCGTTTGTTATTTTTATTTGATAACTTTATATTTTTAACACTTATTTAAACTTATCAACGATATAAAAAATTAAAAAAAGGTAGTTATTAATGTTATTAATTTAATAATACTAATTTATTAATTGTTAATGTTTGTTAATTTTAAAATTAGAAGTGTATAAATATTATTTATAAAGGCTTATCCACATAACCATGAATAGAAAATATAACGTATTTTTAGTCTCGGATTCAACGGGTGAAACACTGGACAGAATATTTCTTGCATTAAAAGCTCAGTTTGAGAATTTTAATAATACTTTACACCATTTTTCCTTTGTTAGAACGGAAACACAAATAGCAACCCTATTAGAAAAATGTAATAAATTAGGAAATTCAATAATACTTTATACTTTGGTAGAACCATTAGTTACTTCTTTTTTAATAGAAGAAACAAAAAAAAATAAAATTCCATGCTTTGGAGTTTTGGACTATTTAATTCCAAAATTTGAAGAGGTTTTAAATAGAAAAGCAAATCACAAGCCTAGCGGCCAGCATGCGTTAAACAAAGAGTATTATAAAAAAATATCGGCCATGCAGTTTAGTATCGAACATGACGATGGACAAAAATTAGAAACTATTTTGGAGTCTGATATAATTATTTTAGGGATTAGCAGAACAAGCAAGACACCAACCACTATTTATCTTGCTAATAAAGGCTTTAAATCTTCAAATATTCCAATGGTTCCAAATCAAAAAATACCAGAAGAGGTTCTAAAAAATAAAAAAGTAACAATTGTTGGGCTTGTTGCTGACCCAGAAAGACTTGTTGATATAAGAAAGAATAGGCTAAGTACTTTAAGTGAGGATAAACATACGTCCTATATTGATTTTGACAAAATAAAAGATGAACTTGAAGAAAGTAGAAAGATTTTTAAAATAAACAATATCCCAACGATCGATGTGACCAGAAAATCTGTAGAAGAAATAGCCGCTTCAATAATAAAGATCCACGAGATTAAAAATAGTTAATGAAAGATATAATTTTAGCATCCGCAAGCGGAATAAGGCTAAAAATATTAAAGGATTTTGGTTTTAATGTTAAAGTTGTGCCGGCAAGCATAGACGAGGATGAAATAAAGAATTCATTATTAAGTGAGAAACTTACCTCTTTTGACATCTCAAGAGCCCTTGCAGAAACAAAAGCAAAGAAAATAAGCAGCAAATTTATAAACGATCTAGTTTTAGGAGCCGATCAGGTTTTAGATTTTAAAGGAGACATGTTTAACAAACCAGAAAATATGAAATCTGCTTTTAGTTTAATGAAAAAGTTAAATGGAAATAACCATTTTTTATTTAGTTCTATTTGTTTAAGTAAAAATAACGCAATTATTTGGATGCATACTGAAAAGGTTATTTTGAAAATGAAAAAATTGTCCGATCAATTTATTAAAGAATATTTAGATAAAGTTGGTTTAGAAACAATAAAACAATATGGGGTTTATCAAATTGAAGGTTTGGGCAAAGAACTGTTTGAAGAAATACAAGGAGACGAATATTCTATTATGGGAATGCCAATTAAACAATTAATAAATTATTGTAAAATCAATGAAAAATAAAAAAAACTTTTTAGTTATTGGCAATCCAATAAAACATTCTTTATCTCCTCTTTTGCATAATTATTGGTTTAAAAAAAACAAACTAAATTATAAGTATAAAAAATTAAAAATTAATCAGTCAGCAATAAAAAATATTTTAAACAGGATCAGAAGAAAAGAAATAGAAGGACTAAATGTAACAATACCTTTTAAAAAAAATATTATTAAGTTTTTAGACATCCTCAAAGGGGATTCTTTAAAAACTTTGTCAGTGAATACTGTTTATTTAGAAAAAAAAAAATTAGTTGGCGACAATACAGATGTTTATGGTTTTTCTGAAGGAATTCTAAAAAGGATTAAAACAAGAATTAAAGTAGCAGGAATTATAGGGGCTGGAGGAGTAACCTCTTCTATAATTTTGTCGTTAATTAAAAGAGGTGTAAAAAAAATTTATATAACCAACAGAACATTTTCTAAACTAAAAATTTTTAAAAAAAGATTCAAAAATATTGTTCATTTAGTTAAATGGAATAAAAGTACAGAGATTTTTGGCGAGGTTCAAATTCTTATTAATGTGACAAGTCTTGGGATGATTGGTTGTAAAGATTTAAGATTCGATTTTAGTATTTTTAATAAAAAAATTAATGTTGTTGATATTGTTTATAATCCTGAAAATACAAGATTTTTAAAAGACGCCAAAAAACATGGCCACAGGATTTATACAGGGCTGGATATGTTTGTTTATCAGGCTCAAAGAGCCTTCTATATATGGAATAAAAAAAAACCAAAAATAACTACAGACATCTATAAAAAATTGAGAAAGAAAATTAATGGTTAGCCTTGGAATTTTGGGGTCTGTTGGCTCTGGTAAATCTTTTGTTGCAAAAATTTTTACAAAATTAGGATTCGATGTGTTTTCTGCAGACAATGAAGTGATTAATATTTATCAGAATGATAAAACTGTAAATAAGAAGATTTCTAAGTTTTTTAAATTAAAACTTTATAATAATAGAATAAACAAAGCAGAGCTTAGAGAATTTATTAAAAAATACCCAAAAAAATTTAAATTTTTAAATAAAACTATTCACCCGCTAGTTAGGAAAAAATTAATTAACTTTTTGGAAAAAAACAAAAGTAAAAAACTAGTTGTTCTAGATGTCCCTCTTTTAATAGAGAATAATTTATTGAAATTTGTTGATATATTTATTTTTATTAAGACTGCTCCTCGAGTTTTTAATAGCAGAATAACGAAAAGAAAAAATTTAGATAAACTATTCTTAAGAATATTAAGAAAGCAGCAGGTAAGTGAAAAAATTAAAGAGGGTTATGCAGATTTTGTAATTTATAATAATTCTAGGAATAAGGTTAAACAGCAGATAAAAAATGTTATTAATAAAATTATTTTAAATGATTGAAATTATAATTGATACTGAGACAACCGGATTGTCCTCAGAGAAAGATAGAATTGTTGAAATTGCCTGCGTTGAGCTTAATAATTATATTCCAACAAAGAATATTTTTCATACATTTGTAAATCCAGAAATTAAAGTTTCACAAGATGCTTTTAGAGTGCACGGCTATTCTGATGAATTTTTATCTACTAAACCTAAGTTTAGAGAGGTTGTTCAAAATTTTATTAATTTTATTAAAAATAAAAAACTTATTATTCATAATGCAGATTTTGATCTTGGCTTTTTAAATAATGAATTTAAGAGATTAAATTTAAAACCTATTTTGAAATCTGACGTCATAGATACATTGCAGATTGCAAGATCAAAATTTCCAGGAACAGGAAATAGTTTAGACGCCTTATGCAGAAGATTTAAAATTAACATTGAAGCTAGAGAAAAGCACTCAGCGTTATTAGACTGCCATTTGCTTTCAAAAGTTTATATTGAATTAATAGATAAAAAAGAAATGACTCTTGATTTAACTTCCAACAACGCAGCAATCGACGAAAAGATAAAATTAAATAATGAAAATAGAAAAGGTGTGATAACGCAAGTCCCAACAGAGCAGATGGAAGAGTATAAAAAATTTTTAAAAAAAAATGTCCCTAATGCTTTTGCTCTGGATTAGAAAATTGTTGTTGATATAATTCTTCAAAGTTAATTTCTTTTCTAAATTTAAATTCTTTAAAACCAGACTTATGAAAAATATCTGTAATAAGATCAGTAAGTTTTTTTGCGTATAAATTGGGGATTTCAGCTAAAATAATCTTTTTTACTTCGTTTTCTGTTAAGTTTTCATCAATAATTTTAAATATCACAGAAAGACAACCCTCAGCGTGTATTGGGTTATTTACCTCTTTAGGAGCTTCAAAAATAAGCTTACAATTTAATTCTAACATTTTATTTTTTAGAGGCTTGTTTGATATGTCAACTTTTGTTTCATATTTATCAAGATTTTGAGCGGCATCCACAAATGAATCTGGAGAGGGAATTTCGAAAGACAAATCTTTTATATAATTTGCAATGATTTGATATTTTGAATTATTTTTATTTTTTTCTTCCATCTTTAAAATATGATTTTTTTATTATTTAAATATAATTTTTTATATTAAATATCATTTAATTCGATCTAAATTTAGATGTATTAATTTTTATCTATTTAATCTAAAATAACCATAAATGAATGATAATTTTGGCTATATAGATATTGTTTTGCTTGCCATCGTTGCGGGCATAATTATTTTAAGGCTTAGAAGTGTACTAGGCAAGGGAGCCGAAGATAGCGCTGTTAGAGCAAAAAAATCAGTTATAGTTGATACTCAGTATGAAGATATTAACCCAACTAGGGTCGAAGAAAATATTAATTTAAAAGAGTTTAAAGAAGAAGTCTTTTTAAAGGGCGCTCAAGCAGCTTACGAGATGATCGTTAATGCATTTGCAGCAGCAGACAAGAAAACTTTGAAAGATTTAACATCACCAGAAGTTTATAAAAACTTTGTTAATGTTCTGGATGACAGAAAAAATAAAAAATATGTTAATCAGTTTACTTTTATAGGGATAAAAAAAGCAAAAATTGAAAACATAAATAACAAGAATAGTCTTTATGATGTAAGGACTAGATTTGTGAGTGAAATTATATCCTGCATTAAAGATCAGAATAATAATATTGTAGAAGGAAGTCCTGAAGAAATACAAACTGTCAATGATGTTTGGTGCTTTTCGAGAGATTTAAACTCTGATGATCCTACTTGGTATTTGACCGAAATTGCACAGGACGTGCATGGCAAAGAATAATAAAGATTCCATAAACTCAGAAGATATTAAGGCCTGGGAAGATTTTAAAAATAAAAAATTTTTAGAGGGAGATAAAGGTGAAATATCTAAACCTATAAAAAAAAATAAAGAACAAAATCATATTGATTTTAAGATAGATCTTCATGGTTATTCACTACAAGATTCTTTTGATAAAATTAAAGAAGTTGTAGAAAATTGTTATGAAAATAATTTAAAAAATATTTTAATTATTACAGGCAAGGGTCTAAGATCAAAAGTAAAAGAAAATCCTTATTTATCAGAAGATTTGAGCTTATTAAAATATGCAATTCCTAATTTTATCAAAAATAATTTTGCAGATATTATTAATTCTATGGAGGAACCAGATCAAAGCTTGGGTGGTTCTGGAGCTTTTTTATTAAGATTAAAAAAAAGATTATAGAATAGTATTTATTTAACTATTAAAGCTAATTTATTGATAAGGTTAGTTTTTCTATATATAGATTATTAATTCATATGAGGATCGCAAAAGTTAATAGAAAAACTAAAGAGACATCTATAGAAGTTGAAGTAAATTTAGATGGCAAAGGCGTCTATAAGATAGATACGGGCATAGGTTTTTTGAATCACATGCTTGAACAGTTATCAAAGCATTCTTTGGTAGATATAAATTTAAAAGCAAAAGGTGATTTACATATTGATCTTCATCACACAACAGAAGACTCAGGAATTGTAATAGGAGAGGCTATTGCTAAAGCATTAGGTGATAAGAAAGGCATCAAAAGATATGCCCATTCTTATATTCCGATGGATGAGACATTAAGCAGAGTTTCTCTTGATATATCAAACAGACCTTATTTAGTTTGGAATGTAAAATTAAAAGTTGAGAAGCTTGGAGAGATGGATACTGAACTGTTCAAAGAATGGTTTCAGGCCTTTTCACAGAGCGCAGGCATCACTTTGCACATTGAAAATATTTATGGTGATAACAGCCACCATATAATTGAATCTTGTTTTAAGGGTTTAGCTAGAGCCTTACGTCTCGCATTAGAAAAAGATCCAAGAGCTGGAGATTCGTTACCTTCAACCAAGGGAATACTTTAAAGATTTTTAGATGTATGTATCAATCGTTGATTATGGAACTGGAAATCTTAATTCCGTTTCAAAAGCTTTAGAAGCCGCAGCCATAAAGATTAATCAAAAAATAAACATTAAAATATCTAATAAGCCCAAAGATATTTTAGATTCTGATAAAATTATATTACCTGGCCAAGGTTCTTATAGGCAGTGCGCTTTAGGCATAAAAAAAATAACTGGATTGTGGGATTCTATTAATGAACTTGTTTTAATAAAAAAGAAACCAATTTTTGGAATTTGTGTTGGCATGCAACTTTTTTCAGACCGTGGATTTGAAGAAGAGACAACAGAAGGATTTGGTTGGATCAAAGGTTCCGTAAAAAAAATAACACTTAATAATAAAGATTTAAAATTACCTCATATGGGATGGAATGAGGTCAATATTGTTAAAAAGAGTGATTTGTTTTCAGATATAAATAATTTGTCTCATTTTTATTTTGTACACAGCTATGCATTTGAACCAGAAAATATGAATGATGTAATTTGTAATACAGATTATGAAAAATCAGTGGTTGCGGCTATTTTAAAAGAAAATATATTTGGCACACAATTTCATCCTGAAAAGAGTCAAGAAAATGGAATTAAGTTGTTATCTAACTTTCTAAACTGGAATCTATAATGATAATATTTCCGGCTATAGATTTAAGAGATGGAAAATGTGTAAGACTTTATAAAGGAGATTTCAATCAAGCCACTATTTTTAATTTTTCTCCATATAATCAGGCACTCCAATTTAAAAGAAAAGGTTTTACAGATTTGCATCTAGTCGACCTTGATGGCGCTTTAAAGGGAAGATCTAAAAATAAAAAAGTTATAATTAAAATTATTAAGAACACTAATTTAAATGTACAGTTAGGAGGAGGAATTAGAACTTTAAAACAGATATCTTTTTGGATTAAAAACGGAGTTTCAACCGTGGTTGTTGGAACAATGGCGATACAAAATCCTAAAATTTTAAAAAAAGCATGCGATTTATTTCCAGGAAAAATAGCTGTTGCACTTGATGTGAGAAATAATTTTTTAGCTATTAAGGGTTGGGTCAAACAAACGAAAATAAAATTGATGGATTTTTCAAAAAAATTAGAAGATTTTGGCGTATCTAGAATTATTTACACAGATATTAATAGGGACGGAACTAAGGCAGGCCTTAATTTTGTGCAATTAAAAAAAATAGCTTCCAAGGTTAATATTCCATTAATAGTTTCTGGTGGGGTTTCGAATATCAAAGATATAAAGAAGTTATATAAGGCCGATCGGTTCCAGGGCGTTATTATTGGAAAAGCCATTTATGACAAATCTATTTCTCTCAACGAACTTAAAAAATTTATTTAATTTTACATATGCTTAAAAAGAGAATTATACCTTGTCTTGATGTTAAAGATGGTAGAGTTGTAAAAGGTATTAATTTTGTAAACTTAAAAGATGCTGGCGATCCAGTGGAACAAGCAAAAATATATGACAAAGGCGGAGCTGATGAAATATGTTTCTTAGATATAACTGCTTCAAATGAGAATAGGAAAATTTTATTAGAAAAAGTAAAAGAAACTGCCAAAAGTTGTTTTGTTCCTTTAACTGTCGGCGGCGGAGTTAGTGGTGTTGATGATATTAAAAATCTTTTACTTGCTGGAGCCGATAAAGTTTCAATTAATACTGCTGCTGTTAAAAATCATGATTTTATAAAAGAGAGTTCAATAAGATTTGGATCCCAATGTATTGTAATAGCAATAGATGTTAAGAAAGTTTCTAATCAAAAATGGGAAGTATTTACTCACGGGGGAAGACAAGCGACAGGAATAGACGTTATAGATTATGCAAAAATTGTTGAAAAAAATGGTGCAGGAGAGATTTTGCTAACCTCCATGGATAGAGATGGAACCAAAAGTGGTTATGATATTGAGCTTGTAAGAATTGTAGCAGATTTAGTTTCCATACCTGTTATTGCATCTGGAGGGGTTGGCACTTTAGAGCATTTATATGAAGGTTTTAGCAAAGGTCATGCAAGCGCTGTTCTAGCGGCTTCTATATTTCATTACGGTCAATTTAGTATTAATGATGCAAAGAAGTATTTGTCCAATAAAGATATACCTATAAGAATATAATATTCTTGATTTAAATGTCAGCTCATTCAACAAAAGAATATCAAGATAAAATCCAAAACTTATTTAATTTATTTAATTCAAAAAAATTTGTTGATGCCGAAGATGAGGTAAAAAATTTAATAAAAATATATCCAGATGATTTCTTGTTGGAAAATATTTATGGAGTTATTCTTTCAGCTCAATATAGATATGACGAATCATTAATTCATCTAAAAAGAGTTATAAAACTTAATAAAGATTTTATAGAAGGTTATTATAATATTGGAACAGTTTATTTAAAATTATCTAAGTATAAAGAAGCCGTAAATTATTTTAAGATCTCAATAGATCTTAAAAAAGATTATTTTGATGCTTATATTAATTTAGCAGAATCTTATAAAAAATTAGATCAATTAGAAGAATCATTAAAAATACTTTTTCTCTATGAAAAAATTAACAAAGATGATGTTGAGTTAAATTATAGCATTGGATCAGTTTATTTAATTCAAAAAGAATATCGGTTAGCAGAAGAGCGATTTAATTTTTGTATAAAAAAGAATAGTTCATATTTTTACGCCCATAATGGTTTGGGTTTGGTTTATTACGCCACAAACAAAATTGATGAAGCGGTAGAAATATTTAATAATATTATTAAGATTGAGCCTACATTTTCTGAGCCATATTTTAATTTAGGTCTAATTTTTTATTATAAAAAAAGAAATTTTTTATCGGCCATATTTTTTTTTAAAAAAGCAATAGAACTTAACCCTGACTATTATGATGCGTATGCCGAGCTTACTAATTGTTATAATGACAAAAGTAGGTTTTTTGAAAGTATTGATATTTTGGAAAAAATTTCCAAATTACACAAGAATGATAAATTATTAAGTTCATATGCCAAAGCTTTGCTTGCTATTGGTAGGATCGAGGATGGATTATCTTCTTTAAAGGAATCAATTCAGTTAAATCCTTTTAATGAAACGAGTTATCATAACTATTTATTTAATAGTCTTTATCTAGAACGGTTAGATTTTAAAAAATATTTTGAAGTTTGTAATCTTTATAAAGAGCAATATAAAAAAATTAACATTATTAATGATCGTAATAATTTTTTAACAAAGACCAATAAAATTAAGGTTGGGTTTGTCTCTGGAGATTTTAGAGAGCATTCAGTTGGAATTTCTATTTATGATGTTATCAATTATTTGAGTCAAAATTCAAATTTTGAACTCTTTGCTTATTACAATCATGATGAATCTGATTCTTTAAATAAAAAATTTAGAAATATTTTTAAAAATTGGAGAGATATTAAAGATCAGAGAGACCTAGCTGTAGCTGATTTAATAAAGAAAGATCAAATACAAATTCTTATTGATTTATCTGGTTATTCCTCCAAGAATCGAATGGGGGTTTTTATAAATAAGCCCGCACCAATTCAAATTTCTTGGCTTGGCTTTCTTTGTTCCTCTGGATTGAAAGAGATCGATTATATTATTGCTGATCCTTATGTTGTTAAAAATATTAATGAAGAGCAGTTTGTAGAAAAGATTTATAAACTACCCAATATTTGGTCATGTTTTAACTCTTCACACGACGTTAATATTAATGAAGAACCACCAGTAACTAAAAATGGTTATATAACTTTTGGTTCATTTAATAATTTTAAAAAAATTAATACTGGAGTTATTAATGTTTGGTCAAAAATTTTAAATAATGATCAAAAAAATAAAATTATTATTAAATCAGAAAGTTTTCAGAATAATGAGTTTAAAAATTATGTGAATAATTTATTCTTCAAAAATGGAGTATTACCAACGCAATTAATTTTAGAATCTAGTTGGCTTCCGAATAGAAAGGATGTTTTGCAAGATTATAATAAAATTGATATTGCATTAGACACATTTCCTTACAATGGTATGACAACAAGTTTTGAAGCCTTATCAATGAATGTTCCGGTTTTAACAAAATCTGGCAATAGTTTTTTTTCTAAATGCGGAGAAAGTATTAATTCTAATTTTGGCATTATGGATTGGATATCAAAAGACAATGATGACTATATTGGCAAAGCTTTAAAGTATTCTTCAGATTTAGATTATTTAAAATCTATTAAATTAAAATTAAAGAATAATAAAAATAATAAAGTTTTTGATATTAAGTCGTTCGCAGATGATTTTGCTAATGTTTTGATTGATATTAATGAAAAATTAAATTGATTAATAACTTGTCTTTTAAAAATTCAAAAATTTATAATGAGGTGATGAATCTAATTAATTCATCAAGATTTAAAGAGGCGCAAAATTTATTATTAACTGAATTAAATAACTTTAATAATGATGCAGTTTTTTTTTATACGCTAGGTTTTGTATTTAATTGCTTAAATGATCTGGAGAATGCAGAACTGAATTATAAAACTGCTATTATTTTAGATGATCAGTATATAGAGCCAAAATTTAATTTGGCTATAATTTATTATAGAAAGAGTAAATTTGAGGATTCGGAAAAAATATTAAAATCTATTATTAATCTTAATCCTAAAGAGTTTAATTCATTATATAATCTTGGAGTTATAAATTTTCAAAAGAGAGATTTATCTAGCGCTATTTCATATTTTAAAGAAGTAATATCTCTAAAAGAAGATTATTTTCCAGCATATCATCAACTGGCTGCGTCTTACGAAATTCAAGGAGAATTTGATTTGGCTATAGAATATTATAAAAAAGCAATTCATTTCGATAAAGATGGTCTTTGTTTAAGTTATAATAATTTAGGCAATGTTTATTTATCTCTTAGGGAGCATCAACAGGCATATTCTTCTTTTCAAAAAGCTTTAAGTCTCAAGGGAAATAAAGCTGGTATTTATTTTAATTTAGGAATCGCTAGTTACGAATTAAATAATATTGCTGAAGCGTTAGATTGTTTTGAAAAATCTATAGAACTTGATGATAAAAACATCAAGTATATCAGCGTTCTTCTGGCATGTTCTCATTTTTTAGATAGGGATATTTCCTATTATAAAAAATTTTCTAAGCAATATCGAGAAAGTATAAAAAAATTTAATTCAGATTTAATTGCGGATTTTTCTTATAACAAGAATTCTAGTATTAAAGTTGGCATCTTATCAGGCAATTTAAAAAAACGCCCAACGGGTTATTTTCTTCTAGATCTATTAGAAAAAATTAAGAAAAAGAATCCTTTTGAATTACATGCATTCTCAAACTCTTCAACAAAAGAAGATGAATATACTAAAAAATTGAAAAATAATTTTCATCACTGGCATGATGTTGCTCTATTAAATGATTTAGATTTAATTAATTTAATAAGACAACAAAAAATTAATATTCTAATTGATATGCAGGGCCACACTTATGACAATCGAATACAAATATTTGCGAATAAGCCAGCACCAGTTCAGATTTCTTGGGCAGAATATTTGGCGTCAACTGGCATCCCAGAGATTGATTATTTAATAGGAGATAATTTTGTTACTCCATCAAGTCATAAAGATAACTATGTGGAAAAAATATGGAATATGCCAAATGTTTGGTGTCCATTATCAACTTCTGATATTGATCATATCAAAGCAGCAGAGAGTCCGGTCAATAAAAATGGATTCGTTACATTTGGTTGTTTTAATAATATTAAAAAAATTAATGACAAATTAATTAAATCTTGGTCAAAGATCTTAACAAGCGTAGTTGATTCAAAATTATATATTAAATCAGATCAGTTTAATAAAAAAGAATTTCAAGAATCTTTCACAAAAAAATTTATTTCACTAGGAGTTAAAATTAATCAATTAATTTTTGAAAGAAATTCAGAAAGAGACGATTTATTAAAAAGTTATAATAAGGTTGATATTGCTTTAGATACTCACCCTTATTCTGGTGGTACCACAAATTTAGAGCTAAGTTTTATGTGCGTCCCATTAATCACTATTTTGGGCAAAACCTTTATTTCTCGTTGTGGAGCAAGTGTTAATCAGAACTTATCTATGCAAAATTTGATTGCTAATGATCTTTATCAATATGAAGAAATAGCCATAAACCTAGCTAAAGATATAAATAAACTTAATTCTATAAGGAACGAATTAATTAAGAACTCAAGAAACTCTGCTCTTTTCAATTCTGATAAATTTAGTGATGATTTTATTTTTGCTATAAAAGAAATGTGGACAATTTTTTTAAAGCAAAATAAACAATTTTAAATATGACTAGTAATCTTAATTTTTTAATTAAAAAAATTAAAAAAAATAAATCTAAGAACCCAAAAATATCTTACACATCCTTTTTAATTAAAAAAAATAATCATTTTTATATAAAAAAATTAAAAGAAGAGTTTTCTGAGTTAGTAAAAGAATTGTTATCGAGAAATAAAAAAAAAATAGTTCATGAGGCTGCTGACTTAATTTATCATTTATTAGTTTCGTTAGAGAAAAAAAAAATTAATTTTTTTGATGTTGTTAAGGAATTAAGGAAAAGACAAAAGATTTCTGGAATTGAAGAGAAGAAAAGTAGAAAAAAACATGTACGATAAAAATAATATTTTTGCAAAAATTTTGAGAAAAGAAATTCCTTGTAATAAGATTTATGAAGATAAATTTTCATTAGCATTTCAAGATATTAATCCCCAGGCAAAGATTCATGTGCTGGTAATTCCCAAGGGAGCTTATGTTGATATGAATGATTTTGCAGCTAATGCTAAAAGTGATGAAATAGAAGGATTAATTAGAGCATTAGGGAAAGTGGCTAGCATTCTGGGTATATCAACTTCTGGTTATAGATATTTAGGTAATAATGGAAAAGACGGAGGACAAGAAGTTCCCCATTTACACTTTCATATTTTTGGTGGTGAAAAACTAGGAAGAATGATCCATAAATAATATGGATAGGACAATAGATAGGTTTTATCTAAATCTTCTTTCAAAGAATGATCTAATTAAATCTAATTGCGCAGAAAGTGATCTAGAAATTTTTTTAGAAAAAAGTCCAACACCAAGTTTATGTAAATTTTTTTATAAAGAAGTAGGAAAAAATTTCTTTTGGAGAGATCGACTAAAATGGAGTGATCAAGAATGGTTAGACTATATTAGCAATAAATTTTTTAAATTATATATTTTAAAACATAAAAATAATTTAGCCGGATATTATGAGTTGCTTTATGATGAGAATGCAAATTCTGTAGAGATACCTTATTTTGGAATATTTAAAGAATTTTATGGTAAAGGAATTGGAGGATATTTGTTAACAGATGCAATATTAACTGCATTTAAGCAGCCTATCAACAAAGTATGGGTTCATACGTGTACACTTGATCATCCTAATGCTATCAAAAATTATATTGCAAGAGGAATGAAGGTTTTTAAAAAAGAAAAAATATACTTTAATCCTGAAAATCTTTAGCTATTTTATTTTGGAAAATCGAACTTATCGTCTGTATTAATATTTATTAAGATATCTTTCATCAAAAATTCTAGATTAGACTTGTCATAGTTTATTATTTTCCACCCTAAAATATTCATTTTTTCTGAGTCAAAATATAGATCAATACTTTCTTGAGAACCAAGGTTTATTGTTGCTACTATATTATTTTTAATTTTATTAAATCTTTCTATCTTAGATAATTTTTCTAAAATATCTTCTTTGTCCAATATAACTCCTAGAGGAGTGTCCTTAATATTGTAGGTGAAGTTTTTATTTTCTTTTTTGTTTATCAAAAATAAATTGTCATTATTTACAATAATTTCTTTATCTTCTTCTTTATACAAACATCGCATTTTTTTTGGATAAGCAACAACGCAGCTACCAGTTTCTATTATGTCATTTGATGTTTGGGTAAAATTAAATTTAATAAAACTTATCTTTTTTAGATTTTCAATTATTTTTTCTTTTTCAGAAGCTTTTGCCTCTGGTAAAATAATTAGCATTGTTAAAACAATGCATAATAATTTATTCATTTATTTTAATAAATTTCTCTCTTACCGACGTGATTTGCTGGACTAATTATTTTTTCTTCTTCCATTTGGTCAATTATTCTTGCTGCTCTGTTATAACCAATACCAAGTTTTCTTTGTAAAAAACTAGTAGATGCCTTGCCTTCACCCCTTATTATTTCAACTGCTTTATTATATAACTCATCTTTTCCTTCAGAATTAAGGACAACTTCATCGTTTTCCTGTTCTTCAATTTTAGTAATTTCTTCGATGTAAGTTGGTGATCCTTGAAGCCTTAAAAAAGTTGAGACCCTTTCTATTTCTTTCTCAGACACATAGGGACCATGAATTCTTACTATTCGGCTTGCTGACGACATAAAAAGCATATCACCATTACCAAGCAACAATTCGGCGCCCTGCTCTCCCAGGATGGTTCTGCTGTCTATTTTTGATGTTACTTGAAATGAAATTCTGGTTGGAAAATTAGCTTTAATCGTGCCTGTAATCACGTCTACACTCGGTCTTTGAGTTGCCATAACTATATGAATTCCTGCAGCTCTAGCCATTTGCGCTAGCCTTTGTATATAATTTTCAATCTCTTTCCCTGCTATCATCATTAAGTCAGCCATCTCATCAACGATGACAACTATATAGGGCATTTTTTTCTTATTTTCTGAAGATGCTTTTTCATTAAAACCCGAAATATTTCTAACACCAATTTCAGTCATTTCTCGATATCTCTTTTCCATTTCTTTAACGGTCCATTTCAAAGCTGTTGTTGCCTTTTTAGGCTCGGTAATAACAGGAGTCAAAAGATGTGGGATGCCTTGATAAATAGAAAGCTCTAACATTTTTGGATCAATCATAATTAGTTTGCAGTCATCAGGCTTGTGTCTGTAAAGGATTGATAAAATTAAAGTGTTAATGCAAACTGATTTTCCAGAACCAGTTGTTCCTGCAATTAAAAGATGAGGCATTGAAACTAGATCTCCAACAATTGGGAATCCAGCAATACTTTTTCCAAGTGTTATTGGAATCTTAATATCTTTGTTATTAAATTCTTTGCTAGAAATTATTTCTTTTAATGCAACATTTTCTCTCACTTTGTTTGGTATCTCAATTCCTATAGTGCTTTTACCTGGAACTGTTGCAACTCTTGTTGATATTGAGCTTGTATTTCTAGCAATATCTTCAGATAAATTTATGATTTTTGATGTCTTGATTCCAGCTGTTGGTTCAAATTCATATAAAGTTACAACAGGTCCAGCGCTTACTCTTTTTATTTCTCCTGAAATGCTAAAATCAAGCAAAACATTTTCAAGAAATTTTGACTGCGCTTTGTAGCTTTCTTCATCTAGTTTGTTTTCAATTTTAACTGGATCATCAAGAAGTTTTATAGGTGGAATTTTAAAATTTAAAGATTTCTCTATTTTTACACTCTCTAAAGGTAATTGTTGTTGAGGAGATATTTCTTGTACAGCAATATCTTCTTGAATTTTTTGAGGAATATTCTCCTGCGTATAAGGAGCAATAATACTCTCGTCAATGGATTTTCTTTTAAGATAAAGTTGAAATAAAAGTTTTGGAAGAAAACTTAATAATTTATTTGAATTTATAAAAATAATTTTCCATTCTTGGATATTTAGTCCAGCACTCATATAAAAAAACCCAATTGATAGACTTAAAAAGATAATTGATAAATAAATGGAAAAAGAGTTATTTTTAAGTCCAATCTTTTCAGAAATAAAACCGGCAACAAAACCCCCAAATCCATTATCAGGTAACCAAAAACTTTGTTCAATATTTATTGAAAAGAATAACGAACCAAAGATTATTGAAAGAATTAGAAATAATAATTTTAAAAAAAAATTATCTATTTTTTTTTTAATAATTAAATATCCGCCCCAAATAATTAAATTGATAAATATTAAAAAAGCAAGAATACCAAAGGCTTGTAAAAAAAAATCAGAAAGATAATAAAAAAAAGAAAAGAATTTATTATGAATATTTTTATCAGCAGGAAAAACGTAACTAATATTATTAGCGGAATAGGTTGTTAAAGAAACAAAGTAAGCAAAACCAGAAATAATAATTATTAGGCCCGAGAGCTCAATTAATTTTAATTTAATGAATGTTATTATTTTTTCCATATTTTGTTGAGCGAATCACAATTAAAACCTTTGTATCATTAATATTCAGTTGATAGAATTCCAAAGCAAAAGTTTGCTATGCTAAACTCTCAAAAAATTTGTATTATTGGTTCTGGATTAACAGGCTCGACTATCGCCTATTTGTTATCAAGGTTTAATCTTCACATAGATATTGTGGATGAGAATTGCAATAAAAAAATAATTCCTACAAAATTGGCATTGAGTAAAAGTTCTTTAGACCAATTATTCGTCTCTGGATTAAAGGAAATAAAAAAAAAATCTAACCCAGTTAAAGATATTTATTTACATGACTCTTATTCAAAAATTAATTTAGAGAAAGATTTAAAATTTTCATCTTCTTATAAAGAAAAAGCTTTAGCTTATATAATTGACAGCAAAATTTTGCTTCTCGACCTTAATAAAAGGTTAAAAAATATGAAGAATATTAAATTTGTCCAAAAAAAAATTTCTTCTATTGAAGATAATAAAATTTTTAAAAAAATAACTTTTGAAGATTTAACCAAGGAAAATTACAGTCTTGTTATTTTAACTTCTGGCAATAATCTCAGTTTACTACCCAAAATTAATTTAAAAAAAATTATACATAAATCTTATAATGAGGACGCTTATATATTTACTTTAAATCATAAAAAAATTATTAATAATTCCGCTAGGCAGTTTTTCTTAAAAGATGGTCCTCTAGCATTTTTGCCGGTTTCTAGTGAAGAAACTTTTGTTATTTGGTCTATTAAAAAAGATTCCTTTAACAAGAAATATGTATCAAAAAAAAGTTATTTACTAAATTTTTTTAATGACAATTTTAATGAACTATTTAAAAAAATTATTTCTGTTTCTGATATTAGCGTATTTAATTTAGATTATGTTTTTAATGAGTTAAAAGAATATAAAAGAACATTGTTGTTCGGTGATATTGCTTCTAAAATTCATCCTATAGCTGGTCAAGGATGGAACATGACCTTAAGAAATATATTCTCCTTAGTTAAAGTTATTAAAAATTTTGAAAATTTAGGATTAGAAATTGGCAATAATATCTTTTTAGAAAAATATTTAGATGAGGTAAAATTAAATAATTTTACCTTTGCAGTGTTAATAGATGGAATAAGAGAAGTATTTGATATTAAGATTGATGGCTATGCCTCTATAAGAAAAAGCACGCTTTCTATGATTGATAAAAATTATTTTTTAAAAAATAATTTAGCAAGGGTTGCTGATAAAGGTTTATTTATTTAATCTTTCAATTTTTAAAATTTTTTCTTTTAAAGCAATACCACCCTTTGATGAGTAACCACCTAAGCTGCCATCGGATCTAATTACTCTATGACATGGTATATAAAGTAGTAACTTATTTTCACCACATATTCTTCCTACTTGCCTTGGATTTAAATTTAGTTTTTTTGCGATGTTGTTATAGGAAGTTGTTCTGCCATAGGGTATTTTTTTAATTTCATTCCACACTTTTAACTGTGTTAACGAACCTTTGATTTTGCATTTAAAATTTAATTTTTTATTCTGTCCTTTTAAGAATTCCTTAATTTGCTTTTTAATTATTGAAAACTTTGATTTTATTTTTTTTTTCCTACTTTTTTCAAAATTAATATCAGTAATATAACCACATTTTTCTATGATTAAGACAAAACCAAATTTTGTTTTAAAAGAAGATTGGAACGTTGACATTTGTATTAAAACTAAATCATATCATTTTTTTATGTCAATATTTGCATTAGCAACAGCGCCAGGAAAATCTGGATTAGCAGTTATAAGAGTATCGGGAAAAGATGCTTTAAAGATAGCTGTGTCTATAACTAAAACCAAGAAGATAAAGCCGAGGCTTGCTAATTTTTGTACATTTTATGATCATAAAAATCAAGTTATTGATAAGGGAATCTTTATATTTTTTCCTAAACCAAACAGCTACACCGGAGATGATGTTGTGGAATTCCATATTCATGGGAGCAAAGCTGTAGTTACTTATTTTTTAGATACTTTATCTAAATTTAAAAACTGTAGATTAGCAAAACCAGGAGAGTTCACTAAGACCGCCCTTTTAAATAAAAAAATTAATCTTCTTCAGGCAGAAAGTTTAATTGATCTAATAAATTCAGAAACTGAACTTCAAAGAAAGCAAGCGCTTAAAGTTATGAATGAAGATACAACCAAAGTTTACAATGATTTAAGAGATGAGATAGTTAAAATACTTGCAGACTATGAGGCGGTTATTGATTTTTCCGATGATGAAGTGGGCGATGATGTTTTTTTAAATAATAAGCATAAGTTATTGAAATTAAATGATAAAATAAAAGATATTATCCATAAAAGCAAGAATTCAGAAAAAATTAGAGAAGGTTTTAAGGTTTCAATTGTAGGTCCAGCTAACTCAGGAAAATCATCATTAATGAATTGTTTAACTAATCGTGAAGTGTCTATTGTTTCTAACATAGCAGGAACAACAAGGGATATTATCGAAACAAGTATTATGCTAAATGGAAAATTAGTTAGATTTTTTGATACAGCAGGTTTAAGGAATTCAAAAAACCCTATTGAAAAAAAAGGGATTTTCCTAGCTAATGAAAATTTAAAAAATTCTGATTTAAAATTAATAATTTTTGATCATACAAAAAAAATAGATAAAAAAATTTTAAAACTATATGACTCAAAGTCAATTTTAGTTTTAAATAAAATTGATATAAGTTCTTCTAAAAATATTTTTAAAGATCCAACATATAAACCTATAAAAATTTCAGCAAAGAAAAATATTGGAATCTCCAACCTTATTAAAATAATATCTAGGAAAATCGATCAACACTTTGAGGTAAACGAAGATAATATTGTTACAAGGCAAAGACACTTAAAAAGCCTTGAAAATGCTATGTTTTTTATTAATAGATCTCTTAACAAAAATTCCATTAATCAAATAGATGTAGCGGCAGAGGACCTACGATTGGCTACTAGAAGCCTAGGTGAGATTGTTGGTTATGTTAATGTTGAAGAATTATTGGACAGAATTTTCAAAGATTTCTGCATTGGAAAGTAATATAAAATAACTTATCTTTTGGGTTAATGAGATATATAAACCCTTCATGAATTTAGAGAAAAAATTCGATGTAATCGTTATTGGAGCTGGACACGCTGGTTGTGAAGCTGCTGCAGCCGCCGCACGCTCAGGAGTTAATACAGCTCTAATTACAAACTCACTTTCTACTGTTGGCGAGATGTCGTGCAATCCTGCAATTGGTGGCTTGGGAAAAGGACATTTAGTAAGAGAAATAGATGCATTAGATGGTGTCATGGGGGTGGTTGCTGATCAATCTGGAATACAATTTAGATTATTAAATAGCAGCAGAGGTTATGCTGTTAGAGGACTTAGAACTCAATCTGATAGAGAACTTTATAAAAAATATATGCAGAAAATACTTATAAAGTATTGTAATTTAAGCCTTTTTTACGATCCGATAGTAAGATTTGAATTTAATAAAAATAACATCATTTCAGTAGAGACGCAGTCTGGAAATTCATTTTCGGCAAAAAAATATATTTTAACAACTGGAACTTTTTTAAATGGTCTTATTCATATTGGTGATGAAAAAATTTCCGCAGGTCGGATAAATGAGAAACCAACATTAGGTTTGAGTGAACAGTTAAAAAAATTAAATTTTAAAATTGGCAGACTAAAAACAGGAACTCCACCAAGACTTGATGGTACCACTATTAATTATGAAAATTTAGAAATGCAAGGAGCAGATGATAAGCCTTTTTTTTTCTCTTATTTAACTAAAAAAATTAATGCTAAACAAATTTCTTGTGGGATCACACACACTAACGATGAGGTTCATAGAATTATTGAAAAAAATTTAAAAAAAAGTGCGATGTATTCAGGATCCATTAGTAGTGTTGGACCAAGATATTGTCCTTCTATAGAAGATAAGATTGTAAAATTTAAAGATAAGCAGAGACACCAAATTTTTTTGGAACCAGAAAGTCTTTCAACAAATACAGTTTATCCAAATGGCATTTCAACTTCACTTCCAAAGGAAATTCAACAAGAAATATTATTTAAAATCAATGGTTTAGAGAATGTTAGGATGATTAGACCTGGTTATGCAATTGAGTATGATTATGTGTTCCCAACTGAGTTAGATTTTACACTTAAGACAAAAAAAATCGAAAATTTATATCTAGCGGGCCAAATAAATGGAACAACTGGTTACGAAGAAGCTGCTGCACAAGGAATTGTTGCTGGTCTCAATGCGGCTCAGTCAGTTAAAAATTTAGAACCAATAAAATTTGAAAGATCACAATCTTATATTGGAGTCATGATTGACGATTTGATAACTAAAGGAGTTAGTGAGCCATACAGAATGTTTACTTCAAGGGCAGAATATAGATTAACCTTGCGTTCAGATAATGCTGATTTAAGATTAACTCCGTTAGCTATTAAGAATAATTTTATATCTGAAGATCGCAAATCAAAATTTGTAAGTAAAATCAATCACTTAAGCGACTTTAAAGCTATTCTGTCGAACAAAGTTGTTTCTCCAACATTTCTAAAAAAAAATGGAATTAAAATTTCTCAAGACGGTAGAAAAAAATCACTTCTACAAATATTAAAGTTCAAAGATGTAACTTTAGAAAAAATTAGAACTATATTTTCCGATATCCCAAAATATGATGACGAGATTGAAGACTTAATAAAAATTGAATCTCATTATAGTGGATATATAGATCAACAAAAAAGAGATATTAGTATATTTGAGAAAGATGAAAATCTTGTAATTCCGAAAAATATCAAATATGAAACAATTTCAGGGCTTTCTAATGAGATAAAGAGAAAATTAAACGATGTAAAGCCATTAACTTTTGGACAGGCTCTTAGAATAGATGGCGTTACTCCTGCTGCCATTAATATTCTAATGATTTATTGCAAAAATACACTTAGAAAAGCTTCTTAATATATAATGAAAGAAAATATTGAATTTTTTATTAAAGAATTCAATGTTTCACGTGAAACAATAGAAAAACTCAATATATATAAGGACTTTTTACTATTATCTAACAAAAATTTAAATTTAATAGGCAAAACAACTGAAAGATATATATATTATAGGCATTTTCTGGATTCTGCACAAATATGCAAAATAATTAATAAAAAATTAGATATTGTAGATTTAGGATCTGGAGCTGGATTCCCAGGAGTAATAATAAAATTAATGATGGATAATGAAAAAATAGATGGAAGGGTGATATTAATAGAAAAAAGCCGAAAAAAATCGAAATTTTTGTCAGATTTATCAAATAAGTTAAATTTAAATTTAAAAATATTTAACAAAAAATTAGAGGATTATAAATTTATTAACCAAAGTTCAGTTGTATCAAGGGCTTTTAAATCCACATTGGGTACATTAGATATTTTATTTAAAAATATTAATAAAATTAATGAAATAGTCCTTTTAAAAGGTAAAACTTATCAACAAGAAATAGACGACGCAAAAAAAAAATATACTTTCAAGTTAGAAAAATTTAAAAGTATTACCTCTAATGAATCTTGCATTCTCAAAATTACAGACATTAAACATCATACAACTTAAAGTTGTAAATGCCTAGAATAATTTCAGTCATAAATCAAAAAGGTGGAGTTGGCAAAACTACTACAGCTATAAACCTTGCTGCAGGTCTTGCATTAAAAAATTATAAAGTTTTACTCATTGACCTAGATCCTCAAGGCAATGCTTCAACTGGTGTAGGCATAAGTCAGAGCGAAAGAGATAAATCAATTTATGATTTACTTATAAAAAAAGATTCTTTTGCTGAATGTATAAAAAAAACTAAAATAGAAAATTTAAGTATCATTTCAGCTAATGCAGATCTCTCAGGACTTGAAACTGAGGTTGCAAATAATTCTCAAAAAGCTTTTTTATTAAAAAACATTATTGAGGATCCAACAAATAACTTAGAGAAAGAAAAATTTTCTTACATCATAATTGATTGTCCTCCTTCTCTTAGCCTTCTTACAATTATGTCTTTAGTTGTCTCCCATTCATTGGTGGTTCCTCTACAGACAGAATTTTTTGCCTTGGAAGGATTAAGTCAGTTAGTGAAAACAATTGACCGTATTAAAATTAATTTAAATCCAAATTTACAAATACAAGGTATAGTTTTAACTATGTATGACAAACGAAACAAACTTTGCGCTGATGTTGAAAAAGAAGGAAGAAATTTCTTTGGAAATAAAGTTTACAATACAAATATACCTCGTAATGTAAGGATTTCAGAGGCTCCCTCATTTGGAATGCCAGTCATTTTATATGACAAATATTGTGCGGGTTCTTTGGCATATAACAATTTTGTAGATGAATTTTTAAGTAGAGAAAATTTAGAGGAAAAAAAAGTAGCCTAAAATGATTGGAAATAAATTTAAAGGTTTAGGAAAAGGTTTGTCAGCTTTAATGGGAGACATTGCTCCTGAAAATTCTCAAAATAATACTTCTTCAGAAAAAATTCCTATACATTTTATATATCCAAATCCATCACAGCCAAGAAAAAATTTCAATCAAGATTTATTAAATGAATTATCAGAATCAATTAAAGAACAAGGAATTATTCAGCCGATATTAGTTAGAAAAAAATCAGAAGATAAGTATGAAATTATAGCAGGAGAAAGAAGATGGAGAGCTGCTCAACTTGCAAAAATTCACGAAGTTCCAGTTATTGTTTTAAATATTGATGATAAAAAATCATTAGAATTTGCAATATTAGAAAATATTCAAAGAACAGATTTGAATGGAATAGAAGAGGCTTTGGGCTATGATAATTTAGTAAGACAGTTTGGATATTCGCAAGAGACTTTATCAAAAATTCTTGGAAAGAGCAGAAGTCACATAGCTAATACGTTGAGACTTGCTAATTTACCTGATGAGATCCAAAAAATGATTGCAGATGGATTATTAACAGCAGGTCATGCAAGATGCTTAGTTAATGTTCCTAATAATATTAAAATTGCAAAAATAATAGTTAATAAAAATCTTTCGGTAAGGCAGTCTGAATTTTTTGTTAAGAAAGAGCAGGCCTTTGGTGGTTTAAAAAAAATTAAGGCAAATAATAAGGATACAAATATAAGATCGTTAGAGACCGATTTGGAGCTTTTAATGGGTATCAAAGTTGATATTAAAAACAAACGAAATAACTCAGGAGAGATTAAATTCTCTTATAAAAATTTAGATCAGCTAAATAAAGTTATTAGTGTTCTTAAAAGATATTTTAGATAAATTTTGAGTTAAAAAATAATAGAATTGAGTATCTTGGTTTAAATCATTTTTTTTAAAGTCTGTTTCAATTTTATTTAAATTACTTAAGAATTTTTCAAGATCATTAATTTTCCAAAGTTTTAAAATATTTTTAATTCTATCCTTATCTTTCCAAAAAATAGGCGGTTTATGCTGTTCAATTTTTTCGTCTATGGAAAGATTTTTGTTATTTTTTTGTATTTCTAGAATCCTAATTATAAATGATCTAAGAATGATAATTATTTCTATAAAGTTTTTTTCATAATTAGACATATTGGATATAAAATCATTAATGTTACTTTCTTTTTTTGATAACAAGATATCAATAATTTCATCATTTTTTTGCAAGTCTGGGTCAGTGCAGATTTCTTCAATAATTTGATCGGTAATTTTTTTAGAACTTTTATATAAATTTAATTTTTCTATAACTTCTTTAATTTTTGATCTTTTTAAAGAAGCGGAATTAATAACTATTTCAATTTGAGAATCTGACAATTGAACTTTATTTATTTGTATTTGTTGAACTAGAAATTTTTTTATATCAAATTTAGTTTCTTGATAGCAAGGAATGCAAATCGCTAATTTATCATATTCCCCAAATAGTCTTAGTTTAGAATTTTTTAAAAGTATTTCGGAATTTAGAATAATTAGGTTGTCGTTTATATTGTTTTTAATTTTATTTATGACTTCTAATATCTTGTCAGAACAATTCTTTATTACTAAAATATTTTTATTATCATCAAACAATGATCCATTAAGATAATAATTAATAACATTTTCTGGATTTTTTATTACATCTTCTTCAAAAATATTCTTTGCAATTTTTTTCTCATCTAAAAAGTTACTAATAATTTTATCATTTAAATCTTTAATTAAATCTTGATTTTCTCCGTATAAAAGAATTATTTTTTCTTTAAAAAAATCTTTTTTTTTAAGATTTAGGTCTTGAGCTTTTAAAAGCATTGAGGTTATTTTAACATTACTCGTGTTTTAAATGAAATATTTTGTATTATAGATTCTAATAATAATTTTTTTTCATTATTCTTAATTAAATTATTATTTGAAATATTATCAGTAACAGCCACTCGCTTATCTTTGCTGATAGAGTCTTGGTATATTACAATTCCGTTTTTATCTTCAAATTGATAGCTAACTGTAAGTTTAATAATTTCTTCCGTAGCTATTCCTCTGGAATCTACCAGAGAATTTTCTGTCGTATCATAAATCTGCGCTTTAAAAGAATATGAACTTGTAGATTTTTCGTCTTTTATAAAGTTAAGCTTTTTTTCTAGTTCAAAAGCTAAAGTTTTATCTCCTATAATTTCTATTTTAGAAACACTTACAGGTTTTTGATTGGCCAAATATACCGGTGAAAATCCACAGTGTGTTGTGAATATTACTAAAAATATTGTTAGTAGTGTTTTAATTTTCATGGGTTACAATATTTAAAAGCTTGTTTTTAACGAAAATTTTATTTTTTATAATTTTTTGATCTAATATAACTTGAATATTTTTAATTGCTAACGATTTACTTAAAATATTTTCTTCACTTTCATTATTAACAACATTTATAATTGCTCTTTTTTTCCCATTTACTTGGATAACAATATCGCAAGTATCTTTTGTTTTAAGATTGTCTTTAATTACAGGCCAGTTTTGAGATGAAAGATTGTTGTTTCCTGCAATTTTATTCCAACATTCATTGGAAATATAAGGAATAAAAACAGATGCAATAATTAAGTAGTCTTTAAATATGTTTTTAATTTCATCAGAATTTACATCTTTAGAGTCGATAGCCTCGTTTATTAAACTTAAAAATACATATAGTTTTGCAATTGCCACATTGATATGAAATTTCTCGATACACTGAGTTATATCTTTAATTAAAGCATTACTTCTCTCATTGTATTTATTATTTTTAATATCCTTTTCTTCTTTGTAAGAAGATATTTTCTCACTCGTGCGCCATATCTTTTGGATATATTTAAAAGCTCCTTGAATTCCATGATCGCTCCACTGAATATCTCTGTCTGGAGGGCTGTCAGATAATATAAACCAACGCACGGCATCTGATCCGTAGACGTTAATAATATCATCTGGATCAACAATATTTTTTTTTGATTTTGACATCGCTTGGCTCTCGCCTTTAATTACTTTTTCTCCATTTTCTAAAAATAATTTATCTTTTTCTTGCAAAACTTCTTTAGGAAAAACCCATTTATTTTTTTCGGTTCTGAAAGTTGGATGACAAACCATTCCTTGAGTAAAGAGATTTTTAAACGGCTCCGATACTTTTAGTCCATAAGTATCTTGTAGTGCCATAGTAAAAAATCTTGAATACAACAAATGAAGTATAGCATGCTCAACCCCACCGATATATTGATCAACGGGCATCCAATAATTTACTTCTTCAACATCAAAAGGTCTGTCATTTTTTTCAGGTGAGCAAAAACGTAAAAAATACCAAGATGAATCAACAAAAGTATCCAGAGTGTCGGTTTCACGAATTGCTTTCATTCCGGTTTCAGGGCAAGTGGTATATTTCCAGGTAGGATGATTTGCTAGTGGATTCCCTGGCTTTTTTAAATCGATATCCTCAGGTAGTTTGATGGGTAAATCTTTTTCAGGGACTAATAAAACTTTTCCATCTTCTCTATAAATAATTGGTATAGGACATCCCCAGTATCTTTGCCTTGAAATTCCCCAGTCTTTCAGACGATAAATTATCTTAGAGTTTCCAATATTTTTTTTTTTTAATTCTTCAATTATTTTTTGTTTTGCTTTTTCACTATCAAGATCATTAATTAAATCAGAGTTAATGATATATCCACCATCTGTGTAGGCTTCATTTTTAATTTCAATATTTTTTGATTTATTAGGACTTACAACGGGAATGATTTCTAAATTGTATTTTTTAGCAAATTCTAAATCTCTTTGATCATGAGCAGGACAACCAAATATAGCTCCAGTGCCATATTCCATAAGGATAAAATTAGCCACATAAATTGGGATTTTTTTGCTTAAGAATGGGTGAGAAACAGAAAATTGAGTTTTAAATCCTAACTTTTGATTTTTGGATAAAACTGATTCATTACCCATATTTTTTAACGCCAGATCTTTAAAATTTTTAAAGTTTTGTTCATTTTTAAAATTTTCAGTAAAGGGATGATCAGGTGCAATAGCAATAAAAGATGCGCCATAAATAGTGTCAGGTCTTGTTGTAAATATTTTAATTTTTGAATTATTTTCATTGCAAGTAAAGTCAATCTCGCAGCCTTCAGATTTTCCTATCCAGTTTTTTTGCATTAACTTAACTTTATCTGGCCAGCCTGTAAGATTATTAAGAGTATTAAGTAATTGATCGGAGTATTTAGTGATATTTAAAAACCATTGATTAAGTTTTTTTCTTTCAACTACCGCTCCAGACCTCCATCCTTTGCCATCGATAACTTGCTCATTAGCAAGAACAGTATTGTCTACTGGATCCCAATTCACATAGCTTTCTTTTTTATAAATTAAGTTTTTTTTATATAATACAGAAAAAAGAATTTGCTGGTGTTTGTAATAATTATCATCACAAGTAGATATTTCCTTAGACCAGTCGATTGAAAGACCTAATCTTTTCAATTGCGATTTCATTACTGAAATATTTTTTAAGGTCCAATCTTTAGGATGTAAGTTGTTTTGTATGGCTGCATTTTCAGCAGGCAAACCAAAAGCATCCCAACCCATAGGATGTAAAACGTTGAAGCCATTTAATCTTTTGTAATTAGCAATCACATCTCCCAAGGTATAGTTTCGAACATGCCCCATATGAATGTTGCCAGATGGATAAGGAAACATTTCTAAGCAATAAAATTTTTTACTGTGATTTTTTTTTGTTTGAAAAATATTATTTGTATCAAAATAATTTTGCCACTTTGATTCAACAACTTTTGGATTGTAGTTATCCATTAACTAAAATTTATTTGACCTCTTTTTTTGCGTCTTCAATCTTTAGAGTTCTAGCCGCAGTTAAAATTGTATCTTTTATTTCTGCAGAAAAATTATTATTTAACTTGGTTACAGAGCACTTTTCGTTAATACAGGTTTTTTTATGAGATGTAATTTGGATAGAATCGGATCTCACTTCGTTACTTAAGAATCTTACCGTTACTTTAATTTGATCATTCGAATTATTATCTGAATACCAATCATAAACAATAACTCCGCCGGAATAGTCGGCATTTTGTAGAGGTAAAAATTCTAAAGTTTTTAAAGTTGCTCTCCACAAAACATTAGAAGTTCCAAATTCAAATGTGTTAGGAGAGCTTTTTTTGCCAATTTCTCCAAAAAGACCACCCTTTTTATCCGCATATTCTCTAGCTCTTGCTTTGGCGTCTGGATTTATAATTTCTTTATCATTTGTTGAAGTGTCAGTATTACTGCTGCAATTACTTAAATATACTAAAATTCCTAAAATTAATGAAAATTTAAGTATTTTACCTAACAATGAGCTATTTTCATTGATATTCATTAAATTTTTCATATGTAAATATGTTGTATTAATACAACAATTTTAAAATTATTATCAATATTAACACTAAATGAAACAAAAAAAATACAAAATAAATTATATTGCCCACCAGTTAAATAGTTAACTAAATAAACAACAAAAAGGAAAAACATGAAAAACAAACTATTAATCTCTTCTGCTTTAGCAGGTGGATTAGTGTTAGGTGGTTCGGCATTTGCTCAAACTACTGTAACAGGAAGCTTAGATCTTCATTACCGTTCAATTACGAATGATGGTCAAACTGGTTCTACAATGTTATCAAGAAACGGCATTGGTAGAGAAACTCAATTAAACATCCAATCAAAAGGAAAACTAAATAACGGCTTAGATTACGCTGCTGGTTTTTCTCTAGAGTTTGATGGTGATTCAACTGCAATGGTTAACGGTGCTAGAAATAACACAGCCGTTTACTCTACTCAGTTAGGTTCAATCAGCAATGAAAATATTTATATCGACATTACTGCTGGATCTACAACTTTGACAGCTGGTATCGATCACGTTCAAAACTCTACTATGCACTCTGCACCAATGGTTAGATCTCAGTTAGACGACGTTGGATTTGGAACTGCATGGAACTTGGCTGTTACAGACCAAGTTGGTGCTAGAACTAAAGAACAAATGTACGTTGGTATCGTGCAAGCTATACCTAATACTGGTTTAAGTTTATCTGCTATCAAAGCCCCACAAGGTGGTGATAGAGGAGCAACTGATCAATCAGTTACAACTTCTTCTGGAAGAAATTCTTCTTATGAAGTTGGTGTAAAAGGTGTGAATGCATTTAACGTACAAGGTTTAAACCTTCACGCGTTCAAAAACAAAGAAACTAAATCTGACCTTACATCAAATGATTTAAGTGGAACTACTTACGGTATCGGTTACACATTTGGACAATTTGGTGTTGGTGCTGAACAGTTAAAACAAAACAGATCTTCAGATTCTACAACTGCTGAAGTTAACATGAAGGCGACTTTATACTCTGCAACATTTGCAGTTAATAAAGAATTGTCTTTAGGTGGTGTTTATACTACTAACAGAATAGAGAATGCTGCAGAAAACGAAAAAATCAAAACAGCTCAAATTGGTTACAATTTAGGACCTGTTGCGATTATCGGACACTATGACCTTATCAACGGCGCGAACGGCTCAACAGCTGCTTCTGCTGAAGGTAAACAGTTAGGTGTTAGACTTAGCACAAACTTCTAATTTAGTTTAAGTTATCTAAATTAATAAAGGGCCCGTCTGTTGAAAAAACAGACGGGCTTTTTTATTTTAGGGTCTCTAATTAACGAAACAAACCCAACTCCATAAGAGGTCGTTAAATAGGTTTTTTTCAAATTACCAAGACTAACTCCTCCTAAAGCATATTTTCTTTTTCTCCAATTTAATGAGAGCAAATTAAATTTAATCGGATTTAAGATCTTATTTACTGAATATTTTTTATTAAAAAAAATTGGAGATACTATTGTATCATCGAATATCTCCTTTGTTTTTTGGTAGTATTCTTGCTGTGAATGAACCCCAATTATTGTTTTAAAATTAAGTTTGTTGCAGTTGAAAATTAACTTTTGTTTAAATTGATTGTTTAAAAAAACGCCGTCAGATTTGACTTTTATGGCTAATTTATAATTATTTGTTATGTATAATTTAATATTATTTTTTTTACAGAATATTTGTATTTTCCCCAGTTCTTTTAAATTCTCACTTTTTTCTAATGTGTTATAAATAACGCTAATATTTTTAAACTTTAATACTTGATTGATTATTTCATTATTTATTTGGTCGGTAAAAAAGAAAAAATTTTCAATATAATTTTTATTTAAATGTCTACTCATGCTTTAGCAAATTTTAAAAAGATTAATGATATTGTTAAAGAACTTTCAAATAAAGCAAATATTATTGCTGTAACAAAAACATTTCCTTTAGAGGCCGTTAGTGCACTTATTAGTTATGGTCATTTACATTATGGTGAAAATAAAGTTTTAGAAGCTATTAATAAATGGTCTAATTTATTAAAGGAGAATAAAGCAATTCAATTGCATTTGATAGGTCATCTGCAGAGCAATAAAGCAAAAGAAGCTGTTTCCATATTTTCTTATATCCATTCCTTGGATTCCGAAAAACTTGCTAATATTCTTAGCAAAGAAGAAAAAAACGCAAATAAAAAAATTAAATATTTTATTCAAGTTAACCTCGGTGATGAAGTACAAAAATTTGGAATTTCAGTAAATTTAGTTGATGATTTTATTAAGTATACTAAAATTGATTTAGGTTTAGATGTGATTGGATTAATGTGCATTCCACCAGCAGATCTTGACCCAAATTCATATTTTTTATCGTTAAAAAAAATAGCAGACAGAAATGAACTTTCAGAACTTAGCATGGGTATGAGTAATGATTATAAAGATGCTATTAATCATGGCGCAACATTTATAAGAATTGGATCTGCAATTTTTGGGCAAAGAATTTAATGTTAATCAATTCTAATTTTAGTTTTTTTAGTAATATTTTTAAGAATAAATAAAAGATCTTTTTTCTTTACAGCCACACAGCCTTTAGTTGGCTTATAATTTTTTCTTGCAATGTGTAAGAATATTGCGCTTCCTTTATTTTTTTTTATTGGGTTTAGATTGTAATCTATAACAATTATAATATCGTAGACATTGTCTTTTCGATAAAGTTTCTCATAAGAAAATTTTTTAGGTAAATATGATTGTTTGTTATAAAAACGGCTATTGCTATCGTCACACCAAATCATATTTTTTTTAATAGCAATTTTTTTTAACGGACTTTCAATTTTCTTAATTTTATCTTTTCGATAATAAATTTTAGTTAAATTGTAGATCCCGGAAGGTGTTGCTCCATCTCCCTCTTTTTTATTTTTTTTTATCCCTCTATATCCTAGGGCGCATTTATATTTCTTGTTTAAAAAAAATAATTCTTTAGTTTTTTTGACAATAATCATTGTTGCTATATATTTAAAAAATTAATGGATAATACACAATTACATATTCTTGGATCAAAAACTTTTTATTCTCTATTAAAAGAGATCGATGATAACCAGTCGATACATTTTTTTGACAAAATAAATAGAAATTATTTAGAAAATATCTCAGAAAAAGATGTAGTTAGGATAGTATTTCCAGAAAAATTTAGTTTAGCAGACATTAAAAGTTTGATTAATTTAAATTTACCTAATGTTTTTTTATTGCAGAATGATCAATATTTAATCAAAAATAAGTTAAAATTATCAAATTTTAACTTATCATTGTCACTACCGGTAGATTTTTTATCCTTTAAAGAAATACTTAAGATATTAATTATTAAATATAAATTTTTTAGAAAATCAAAAATTAAGATTAAAGATTACTCCATCGATTCTAATCAAAAAACTATTAGTAAAAATAACTTGCATGCTAAACTTACAGAAAAAGAATTAAAATTTATTTTAATTTTAATCGATAATAATGGATTATCAAAAAAAGATATTCTAGAAAAAGTTTGGAAATATAAATTTACTTTAGACAGTCACGCTTTTGAAACTAATCTTCATAGGCTTAGAAAAAAAATAGATATTATTTTTAAGGATAAAAATTTTATTACAGAGAAAAATTCTTTATATTTTATTTAATTATAAAATATTTTTAAAGTCTTGCACCTATTTTTTGTATGATTTGTGATGCAAGTTTTGATCCGGTACTCAGACAATGTTTAATATCAGATTTTTCAATATATTCTTTTAAAAAACCAGCTGCAAATAAATCACCAGCTCCGGTTAAATCTAAAACTTTATCAACCTTAATGCTGTCGCAATTTATGATTTCATTATTTTGTATAGCCAAGCTTCCTTTTTCACTTCTTGTGACAACTATTAACTTATTGAATTCTTTTAGTTGATTCATAGACTCTAATAAATTTTTTTTATTTGTTAATTCATTTATTTCATTTTCATTTCCTATTAAAATATCAAGATCATTTTTAAGTAGGTTATAAAAATCTTGTTTATGTCTGGTAACACAAAAAATATCAGACAGGCTCATTGCAATTTTAACTTTATTTTTCTTAGCTAAATTGATTACATGTTTAAACATTTTTTCACTAATACCTTTGTCCCAAAGATACCCTTCTAAAAAAATTAAATCATAATCCAAAATATTATTTTCAGTTACATCTTCAGCCGCAAGATGAGATGAAATTCCAAGATATGTACACATAGTCCTTTCAGAATCTGGAGTGATTAGAATAATAGATGCTCCGGTAGCCAAAGATTCATTTTTTTCAATATAAGGAAAGTATACACCTATATCTTTTAGGCTTTTTTTGTACATGTCTCCAAATTTATCAGCGTTAATTTTTCCAATAAAAGAAGACTTACCATTTAAGTGAGTAATTCCAGCCATGCTATTTGCAACAGATCCTCCAGCTACAACTTTTTCAATTTTAATATTTCTTTTAATATTTTCAAATTCAGTTTCATTGATAAGCTTCATAGAACCTTTAGTGAGATTATTTTTTTTTAAAAAATCTTCATCTACTTTTGCTAAAACATCAATAATGGCATTACCTATACCTAATATTTTTTTATTCATATTTTTCTTTGTATAGACAAATTTTATTAATTACACATTTTTTGCATAAAGGATTTCTTGCTTTGCATACATATCTTCCATGTAGCAGTATTAAATGATGGGCTTTTTGCATGTGTTTTTTAGGCAATATCTTCAACAGCTGGCTTTCAACTTGTTCAGGATTTTTACCATGAGAAAGACCTGTTCTATTACCTACTCTAAAAACATGAGTGTCCACGGCAATAGTTGGCTTATTAAAAGCTTCATTTAAAACTACATTAGCAGTTTTTCTTCCAACTCCTGGAAGGAGTATTAGTTCTTCAAATCTATCCGGAACTTTGCTTTTGTGTTTTTCTAATAAAATTTTTGATAAATGATATATATTTTTAGCCTTGTTATTAAATAGTCCTATACTTTTAATAAGATTTTTTATTTTATTTATTCCAAGATTTACAAAATGCTTAGGCGTGTAATACTTTTTATATATATTTTTAGTAACGTTATTTACATTTACGTCGGTGCATTGAGCCGAAAGAACAACGGAGGTTAGTAAAGTAAATCTATTTCTATATTTTAATGAAGTTTCCGGATTCTTTATTGATTTATTTAATAAGTTAATAAGTGTTAAAGCCTTATCTTTATTTAAAAGCATTAAGAAGGATATATATATTATTTCAGTCCAAACATATCTTGCATATTAAATAAGCCCTTATTTTTTTTACTTATCCATATAGCAGCATTTAATGCTCCATCAGCAAATAGATCTCTTGAAAAAGCGGTATGTTTTAATTCTAAATTTTCTATTTTATTATCAAAATTTACAGAATGTTTGCCTATAGTCTTGCCTTTTCGTGTAACAAAAAAATTTATTTTATTGTTCTGTAATTTTCCTGATTTATTTAAAAAAATTTTTCCTTTTATTGATTCTGGATTTTTATTTTTACCTTTAGATACTGCATTTGCTAACATTAGCGCAGTACCGGATGGATAATCGATCTTTTTTTTATGGTGATTATCAATAATCCCAATTTGATAATTGTTAGGAATTTTTTTGGATAAAATACTAACAATATATTCTAAAAGATTGATACCCAGACTCATGTTACCAGATTTAAATATAGCAATTGTTTTTGAATAATTTTTAATTAAATTATTTTGTTTTAAATTAAAACCTGTTGTTCCGATTACAACTTTTTTTTTTAATTTTTTAGCATAATTTAATATTTCAATAGAAGCTTTAGGATTTGAAAAATCAATAATAACATCTGTTTTTTTAAATGCTTCTATATTGTTTTTTTGAGTTTTAATTCCAGCAATTTTTTTTCCAACTTTTAAATCTGTTATACTAAATAGTTTTAAATTTTTATTTTTGGATATTCTTTTTATAAGAATTTTTCCCATTCTTCCAAGCGCTCCAGTAATTGTAATATTAATTTTTTTCATTAATTACCGCTCCAAAATTTTTTAGCTTTATTTATAAAATTTTTTATTTCTGAATTACTATTTGAATCTTCTAAAGATTTAAATTTTTCCAGCAAGTCTTTTTGTTCTTTTGATAGAGATTCAGGAATGATTACGTTTATTTCTAAATATAAATCTCCATAATGGTTTTCTCTTAAAATAGGCATTCCTTTTTCTTTAAGCCTAAACTGTTTTCCAGACTGTGTTCCTGCTGGAATTTTAACTTTGGATTTACCACCATCAATAGTTGGAACTTCTATGTCAGTTCCAAGGGCAGCATCAACCATAGATATAGGAAGTTTAAAGAATAGATTTTCCTCAGATCTTTGAAAAATCTTATGCTTTTGCACTGTAATAAATACATAAAGATCTCCATTAGATCCTCCTCTGTATCCGCCATCCCCTTTTCCCGCTAGCCTTATTTGAGTACCATCATCAACCCCTTTTGGAATTTGGATTGAAAGATTTTTTTTAGTTTTAACAGCTCCTGAGCCCTTACAATCTTTACAAGGATTTGAAAGCATTTCACCTTCGCCTCCGCAATCAGGACAAGTTTGTTGCAGTGTAAAAAAACCTTGTCTTGTTCTTACTTTGCCGTGGCCTTCACAGGTAGAACATTTTTTTGGTTTCGAACCAGGCTCAGCTCCACTGCCAGAACATTTTTCACATTTTTCATTTGAAGATAAGTTTATAGTTTGTTTTTTTCCAAGGTAAGCTTCTTCAAGAGTGATTTCTAAATTGATCTTCAAATCAGACCCGCGGTTAGATCTTGATTTTTTAGCTCCACCCCTTCCTCTTCCTGAGCCCATAAAGTCGCCAAAAAAATCGTCAAATATGTCTGAGAAAGCACCTGACTCAAATCCACCAAAGTCAAATCCACCAGCACCTCCTTGTCCGCCTTCAAAAGCGGAATGACCAAATTGATCGTAAGAAGATTTTTTCTTTGGATCAGATAATACTTGATAAGCTTCTGAGGCTTCTTTAAATTTTGCTTCAGCAGTTTTGTCCCCCTGATTTCGGTCAGGGTGATATTTCATAGCAAGTTTTCTGTAAGCTTTTTTTATTTCGTCGGGACTTGAACTTTTGGTTACACCAAGAATATCATAATAGTCTTTTTTGGACATAATGACTTATCTGTCTAGCAACCAAACTAATCTGATTAATTGCCTTTTTTGTTATCGTCTTTTACTTCTTCAAATTCGGCATCAACCACATCTTTTTTTTCATCAGGTTTAGCTTCTGACTTTGGAGCTCCAGTAGTTTCTTGTTGAGCTTTGTATATAGCCTCACCTAATTTCATAGAAGAAGTCATTAATTGTTGGGTCTTAGCTTTAATGTCTTCAGTTTTTTCAGATTTTATAACCTCTTTCAATTCTTCCATATCTTTTTCAATTGCTTTTTTATCAGTTTCAGAAATTTTACTTCCGTGCTCTTTTAAACTTTGCTCAGTTGAAGCAATTAAAGAGTCAGCATGATTTTTTGCATCTACTTCTTCTCTTTTTTTCTTATCCGCTTCTTTATTAGCCTCTGCTTCTTTTACCATTTTTTGAATTTCTTCATCTGTTAAACCGCCGGAAGCTTGAATTTGTATCTTCTGCTCTTTGCCAGTTCCTTTATCTTTTGCAGAAACATTAACAATACCGTTTGCATCAATATCAAAAGCCACTTCAATTTGAGGAACTCCTCTAGGAGCAGGAGCTATTCCTGTAAGCTCAAAATTACCAAGTAATTTATTATCATTTGCCATTTCTCTCTCACCTTGAAAAACCCTTATAGTTACCGCAGGCTGATTGTTTTCAGCAGTTGAGAATACTTGGCTTTTTTTAGTTGGTATTGTTGTGTTTTTTTCAATTAATCTTGTGAAGATTCCGCCTAAAGTTTCAATACCAAGTGATAATGGAGTGACATCTAAAAGAAGAACGTCTTTAACATCACCTTGTAATACACCTGCTTGAACAGCAGCGCCTAAAGCAACTACTTCATCAGGGTTAACGCTTTGATTTGGTTCTTTTCCAAAGAAGTTTTTAACTGCCTCAACAACTTTTGGCATTCTTGTCATTCCACCCACGAGAATAACTTCATGAATTTCAGACGCAGTGAATCCAGAATCTTTCAGAGCAATTTTGCAAGGCTCTATTGTTTTTTCAATAAGTTTTGCAGTAAGAGATTCAAGTTTTGCTCTTGTTAATTTCATATTAACGTGTTTTGGACCTGTTTTATCCGCTGTAATGAAAGGTAAATTTACTTCAGTTTGAGTTGAAGAAGACAACTCTATTTTCGCTTTTTCAGCAGCTTCCCTTATTCTTTGCAAAGCAAGTTTATCAGATTTTAAATCTATCCCGTTTTCTTTTTTAAATTCATCAATAATATAATCCGCTAATATTGCATCAAAGTCATCTCCGCCTAAAGAAGTGTTCCCGTTTGTAGACTTAACTTCAAATACTCCATCACCTAATTCAAGAACCGAAATATCAAAAGTTCCACCACCTAAATCATATACAGCTATTGTTTTAGCTTTTTTCTTATCAAGACCATAAGCCAGAGCTGCGGCTGTTGGTTCGTTAATAATTCTTAAAACTTCAAGACCAGCAATTTTTCCTGCATCTTTAGTTGCTTGTCTTTGTGCGTCATTAAAATAAGCGGGCACAGTTATAACCGCTTGCTTAACTTCGCTACCAAGGTATTTTTCAGCAGATTCTTTCATTTTCATTAAAATGAAAGCAGAAATCTGACTTGGAGAAAATTTTTTATCACGAGACTGAACCCATGCATCTGTACCGTTGTCAGATTTTATTACTTTGTAAGGAAGTCCTTGTATGTCTTTTTTTAAATTTGAGTCTTCAAAACTTTTTCCAATTAATCTTTTTACAGAGAAGAAAGTATTTTCAGGATTTGTCACGGCCTGTCTTTTTGCAGGAAGGCCCACTAATTTTTCACCAGATTCAGTAAACGCTACAATAGATGGAGTGGTTCTAACTCCCTCAGAGTTTTCCAAAACTTTTGGCTGCGCACCATCCATAATGGCAACGCATGAATTTGTAGTTCCTAAATCTATTCCAATTATTTTTGACATAAAATTCTATCTGTTTAATTAATTTGTTAGAGGTATGTGGTGTTTAATTTTAAGATTACAACCTTTGAGGCTAAATTTTCTTTGTTAAAAAAGGCTTAATTTGCTTGACTTTAAGGGGTTATTTATTGAGATCAGCTTTTTTTTTAGAAATAGATACTAATGCAGGTCTTAATAATCTTTCATTTAGCATGTATCCTTTTTGGATCTCATTTATAACAGTACCACTTTCCTGGTCGCTCTCAACTTCATTTAAAGCTTGATGAAAATTAGGATCAAATTTTTTACCAACGGATTCAAAGGATTTAATTCCGTTTTTATCAAAGCTATTAACTAATTCTTTTTCAATAAGCTCTATACCAAGCATAATATCTTTGAATTCTTCTGATTTAAATTTAGGATTTTCTTTAAACAAACCAAAGGCCCTTTCTAGATTGTCGGCAAGATTTAAAATCTCTCTTGCAAAAGAAGATGAGCTATATTTTATTAAATCCTCTCTTTCCTTTTCGTGTATTTTTCGAAGATTTTGATTTTCAGCTAAAGAACGAAGTAATTTATCATTTAACTCCTCTATTTGTTTTTCAATATTATTTTCCGCGATAGTTTCGGTCTCTGTATTATTAATTTTTTCTTGCTGATTATCCTTAGGAGCGGTTTCGTTGCTATTATTCATAGGTCTATATATTTAAAACAATACTTTATAATTTTTTTGACATATATAGGTAGTATATTTCATATTTCTAGCTTTATTATGAGAAAAGATAACAGAGACAATCTTAGTTTAAGAAAAATTGAGATTATACCAAATTTTATTAAAAATTCTGAAGGGTCTTGCCTCGTTAGATTTGGTGAAACACAGGTTGTTTGTACGGCGTCTGTTGATACAAAAGTTCCAAGATGGTTAGCCGGATCACAAAAAGGATGGGTAACAGCTGAGTATGGAATGCTACCGAGGTCAACGCACGAAAGAATGAGAAGGGAAGCAGCAGTTGGAAAAATTGGTGGAAGAACATCGGAAATTCAAAGATTAATAGGAAGATCGCTAAGGTCTGTTGTTGATCTTGGTCTTTTAAATGAAAAATTAATTACAATAGATTGCGATGTATTAACTGCAGATGGAGGAACAAGAACAGCAGCTATTACTGGAGGATTTGTGGCTTTAAAATCTTGTATTGATCATTTGCTTAGACAAAAAGAAATTAAAATAAATCCGATAACACAGTACATAGGCGCTGTAAGCTGCGGTATCTTGAATGGCAAAATTTTACTAGATTTAGATTACGCAGAAGATAGTAACGCTGAGATAGATGCAAATTTTGTTATAACTGAAAATATGCAGTTAGTTGAAATTCAAGCAACGGGTGAAAGAAAAACATTTTCTGACCAAGATTTAAATGAAATGTTAAAAGCTTCAAAAGAGGCAATAAAAAAAATAATCCAACTTCAAAAGTCTTGCTTTGAAAAATAAGTTAAGGGATTTAAAAAAAATTAAATCTTTATTAGTCGCAACCAATAACAAAGGAAAGTTATTGGAAATAAAAAAATTACTACCTAATACGATTAAGTTTTATAGTCCTGAAGATTTTGAACTAGCGGAGCCAATTGAGAATGGAAGAACTTTTGAAGATAACGCAATTATCAAAGCAAGATATTGTGCTGAAAGAAGCAAGTTAATATCCTTGTCTGATGATTCTGGCCTAGAAATATCAGCTTTAAACGGAAAGCCCGGCATTTATTCAGCAAGATGGGCCGGAAATAGTAAGAATTTTAATATAGCAATCAAAAAGGTTTTTGTAGAATTAAAAAAGAAAAAAAAATTAAATAAAAATAATAAAGCTAGATTTTATTGTTCACTTGCAATCGCGTGGCCAGATGGAGAATGTAAAACTTTTAGTGGGACAGTAAGTGGTAAGATTTCACTTATTCCAAAGGGAAACAGAGGATTTGGCTATGACCCCATATTTATTGCAAACGGCTTTAAAAAGACTTTTGGTGAAATCAGCGCTGATTTAAAAGATAAGATAAGTCATCGTTATAAAGCATTCAGTAAGATAAAAAGATTTTTTAGATATGGAAAATAAGTTTGAACAGAATTTAGAAAAAGGACTTTATATAGTCTCAACACCTATTGGGAATCTTGCCGATATTACAATAAGGGCTTTATATGTTTTAAAAAAATCTGATGTTATTTTATGTGAAGATAAAAGAGTTTCTAAAAAATTATTAGATTATTATAATATTAAAACAGAATTATTTTCGTATCATAAATTTAACGAAAAAGAATCTGTCTCGAAAATTTTAGAAATATTTAAAAATAATAAAATTGTATCCCTAATAAGTGATGCGGGAACTCCACTAATTTCCGATCCGGGAAAAATCTTAATTAACGAAATCGAAAGAAATAATATAAAAATTATTCCAATACCAGGGGTTTCAGCAGTAACGACTGCATTTAGTCTATCAGGTTATAGCGATGATTATTATTTTTATGGATTTCTTTCAAAAAAATTAGGAGAAAGAAAACAAGCTTACGAACAATTTTCTAAGATGGACACTTCAATTATTATATTTTTACCTGTTCGAAATTTAACTTCATTAATTGAAGAGATGCAAAAATATCTCGGCGATAGAAATATTTTGATTGGAAAAGAATTAACAAAAATTCACGAAACTGTTATTAAAGGCAATTTTAGTAATATTATTGAAAAAATTAAATCGGTAGTATTAAAAGGTGAGGTCACATTAGTGTTGTCTTCTGAAACGAATAAAAATAAAGAACAAAATATTGATTTAAATAAAGAAATTTTAGATTTATCAAAAAAAATGACAACTTCTGATATTTCAAAATATCTTTCGAAAAAATTAAATATATCTAAAAAAGATATTTATAAGAGGATTCTGAGTTTAAAAAATAAAAAATGAAATTTTTAAAAATAATTTTTTTTTCTCTTTTTTTAACATCTTGTGTTGGTAATGTTGTAACTTCTGTTTTTGGCATTGGGGTTAACATTAACTTGGATCCAAGATCACCAGGATTATATTTGGATGATAAAGTGTCTGAGACGCTTATAACCAAGAAGATTGTTGCCCATGATTATAAATTGGTTTTTTTAAACGTTAAGGTTATTGACGGAACGGCAATTTTAAGTGGTCGTGTTGAAAAAGCAGAAGATAAATTAAAAATCACAAAATTTGCATGGGAAACTGCAGGAGTAAAAGCAGTTAAAAATGATATAATAATCGCTGACGAAACGTCTTTTACACAAAGAGCGAAGGATATTTTCATTTCATCTCAATTAAGCGCTGCATTATTAATGAATAAAAAAATTAGTTCTCGTAATTATAATTTAGAAACTATCAATGGTAAGGTTTATATTTATGGTATGGCAAAAAATACTGAAGAGTTGGATGAGGTTATTAAAGAAGCTAAGTTAATTCCAGAGGTCGTAGAAGTGGTGCCAAGTATTATTCTTGCAGATAATTTGTCTAGAAAGAATTATCTTTAATTTTTTTTATTATATTTAATGACTTCAGAAGAGAAGGCTGCGATGGCGGCCATATTAAAAATATCTGAAACTTTTGATCTTAAAGTTGCAATTTGAATGGGTCTATTTAATCCAATTAATAACGGACCTACCAATGTAGCGCCACCCAACTCTTTAATTAATTTTGTTGAGATTGCTGCACTATGAATGGCTGGCATAATTAAAATATTTGCTGGTCCTGATAATTTTGAGAATGGATATATAGTTTTAAATTTTTGGTTTAGAGCTACATCAGGTTGCATTTCTCCTTCAAATTCAAAATCAACTTTTCTGTTTTCTAAAATATCTCTAGCTTCTCTTAAATGAACACTTCTTTCAGACATCGGTTTTCCAAATGTTGAATGAGCCAATAATGCAACTCTAGGAGTAAAACCAAGAAGTCTTGCAACTCTAGCTGATGAAGAGGCTATATCTGCCAAGTTTTCAGCACTAGGATATTCATGAACATTCGTGTCCGCTATAAATACTGTACCTTTTTTTGTAACGGCAATTGTAAGTCCAAAAGCAATTTCTCCTGGTCTTTCATCTATGACATATTTAATATTTTCTAATGTATCGCTAAAAGTTCTTGTAACACCCGTTACCATTCCATCCGCATCTCCAAGATCTACCATGCAAGAACCAAACACGACTCTATTTGTTTTTATTAATCGTTCACAATCTCTTTTTAAAAAACCATCTCTTTGCAATCGTTTATAAACATGTTCAGCGTACTTTTTGCTCTGAGCTTCATTTTTTGAATTATGAATTTCAATAGATTTATCTAAAGTTAAACCAAGGTCCTTTAATTGTTGCGCTATTTTTTCAGAACTTCCAATCAAAATAGGTGTTCCTAGTCCATTATTTTTAAAATCAATTGCGGCTCTAAGCATAGACTCTTCTTCACCCTCAGCAAAAATAATTTTTTTTGGTTTTTTTCTAATTACAGAGTAAATATTTTGTAAAAAACCAACTGATGGGTCTAATCTTGCGGAAAGACTGTCTTTGTATGCGGCAATATCTTCAATTTTCTTTTGTGCAACACCACTTTTCATAGCCGCCTCCGCAACCGCAGCAGAAACGTTTCTTATTAATCTTGGATCAAAAGGAGATGGAATAATATAATTTTTTCCAAATTTAGGTCGTTCTCCACCGTAAGCATCGACAACTTCGTCCGCAACATCCTCTTTTGCAAGAGCTGCTATAGCTTTTGCAGCAGCAATTTTCATTTCTTCATTAATAGTTTTTGCTCTACAATCTAGAGCGCCTCTAAAAATATAAGGAAAACCCAAAACGTTATTTACCTGGTTTGGATAATCAGATCTTCCAGTTGCTATAATTGCGTCGCTTCTAGTTTGTTCTATCAGTTCAGGAAGAATTTCAGGATCAGGATTTGCACAAGCAAAAATTATAGGATCTTTTGCCATAGATTTTACCATTGCAGTTGTTACAACATTCTTCGCTGACAATCCTAAGAAAACATCAGCACCTTTCATAGCCTCTTCTAAAGTTCTAAGTTTTGTATCTACAGCATGTGCAGATTTAAACTGATCTACTTTTGGACGGCCTTTATAAATTACTCCTTCTTTATCTAACATCACCACATTTTTATCAGGCAGACCCATAGCTTTTAGTAATGATATACAAGAAATTCCAGCAGCTCCCGCACCGTTAGCGACAACTCTTACATCCTTAATTGATTTTTTTACAATATCTAAAGCATTTAAAATCCCAGCAACCGTGATGATAGCAGTCCCATGTTGATCATCATGAAATACAGGGATTGAAAGTTTATTTTTTAATTCTTGTTCTATAATAAAACAGTCTGGAGATGCGATATCTTCTAAATTAATGCCTCCAAAACTATTTCCAATTGCAGCTACACAATTAATAATTTCGTTAGCATCCTTAGAGTCAACTTCGATGTCAATTGAATCAATGTCAGCAAATCTTTTAAAAAGAACAGCTTTTCCTTCCATCACTGGTTTTGAAGCAAGCGCTCCTAAATTCCCAAGACCCAAAATTGCAGATCCATTTGAAATAACGGCAACGGTATTTCCTTTATTTGTATAGTCGTAAGCTTTCGAAGGATCTTTTGCTATGGCTTCAACAGGAACCGCAACACCTGGAGAATAAGCAAGGGCCAAATCTCTTTGGGTTGCCATTGGTTTGCTAGCGATTATTTCAATTTTTCCAGGCTTACCCTGACTATGATAGTCTAAAGCTTCTTTATCTGTAAACTTTTCCATAATATTGTTTTTAATAAAAATAAAACTGTAAGAA
>Ga0114960_10000179_pt1 | contig 50119 bp, 52 predicted proteins | sample C_130625_MF_Meta_FD_92637 | JGI IMG/M metagenome (GOLD analysis project Ga0114960, IMG submission 92637) | Freshwater microbial communities from Lake Croche, Canada to study carbon cycling - C_130625_MF_MetaG | ecosystem: Environmental > Aquatic > Freshwater > Lake | place: Lake Croche, Canada...
ATGTATGTTTGATGAAATTTTCCAAAACGTCTTTTCCGGAAGAGAAGGGGTGGGCTTTTCTAGACCCTGCTTTACTGCTTTACTTTTTTTCCAGAATTCTCGTGGCGCCTTTTCCGAAGAGGCTTGCCCGGCTCTGCATAAGAGCACCCGACTGCATCGAGCACCAACAGCATGTCCTCGCTTGCTGTCGACACGCGTCTCAGCGATATCGTGGCTGCGTGTGGCCGGTGCTGGCGGCATATAAGTGGAACGACTGGCAAGTGCAAACTAGCCATATAAGTGGAACGCCCGGCAAGTGCAAAGTAGCCAGGAGCAAATGCAAACTAGCCAACTGCGTGTAGGTGCGGACGCGCGGCATGGCGACTACCGGCTCTAAGATCGACGGGCTCTGGCTCCTGGCGCGGCAGCCGTTTGTCTTCACGCAGGCGCCGCGGCTGGCGCACGAATGCAAGTGGGAAGTGTTCGGTTCGGGGCGCGCGGGGTGTCTGCTTTGCGGGGCGATCCACGTGTGCGACTCGCTGACGTGCAAGCAGCAGATCTCGACGGACGACAGTCTGCTGTGCGCGATCACGGGGGTGTTTCTGAACAAAATTTATGGCATCGAAACGTGGAGCGACAGGAGCATCTGCGGCTCGCTGGAGCGCAAGAACAAGACTGAACTGAGCTACGACATCGAGACGCACTTGCACGACCTGCTGCTGTCGAGCAACGCGCGGGCGTACGCGCAGTTCGAGCAGACGACCTACTTGGCGCGCGCGTCGAGCTTCCTCGAGCACCGCGTCGCGCATGCTTGCGAGTGCGTGGCGGACGTTCTTGCGGACGTCGTGCGGGGGGTCCCCTGGCGCATTCCGCTCGAGTTCTGCGCGCTGCAGCGCGCGCAGTTGGTGAAGACGTGTGTCGCGGCCGTGGCTCCGAGCGCCGGGATGCTCTTCCGGAACAAGCACTTCAAGGTATGCCGCTCGAACCAGAAGGCGATCGTCTTCGGTCTCGTGTACCTGCTGCGAACGGGCGTGACGAACGAGACGCAGGTCGTGCTTCCCATGGTGCCGGGGCTTTGCGCTGTGCTGCCGCTCGAGATCCATCTCAAGGCGTATTTCGGGATCAACCCGTCGAGTCTCACCGACACGGAGAACCGCCTCAAGTTCGTCATTCGCCAGAGCAGAAGCTGACGTCAGTCGACGGCGAACAAAGTGACGGGCCCTATTGGAGGGGGGCGCACGACAAACGCGACTCCTCGCGGTGGGTCGGGCATCGAGTCGTCGATGAAGCGCGGCGAGCCGAGCTGGCGCGGCGAGGCCGGTTCCTGAAAAGAAGGGTATGTCAGCGACGCGGTCGCGTGCAGGTCGCCGGCGGCCTGCAAGCGGCGGTAAGCACTTGCCAGATTCGCGCGGGCCATGATGGCGAACTCGGTGGCGGGCGCTCTCTGGGCGGCGGAATCTCGCGCCGCGTGGAGCTGTCGCTCGAGCCGAACGACTTGCTCCTGCAAAGCTCTCATGCGGTCGTGCAGGACCATCATGTTTCGCGGCGTCATGGCAAGGCCGGTCACGTCGAGGACCCGCGCGAGCTCCTTGGCCTTTTGGTTCTTACCGTACTGCGCGTAGAAGTCGCGGCGCACGCGCGCGGCGGCCTTGCTCCGAAAGGTGCCGTACCAGTTCTTGCCGAGGTGGTGTATGCGGGAGAGACATGTGACCATGTCCGACTGCATGTAGTTGTCGAACTGGATGCAGCAGATGCCCATGTTGAAGAGCTCGAGCCACTCCTCGAGGGCGTCGACGGGCACCTGCTTCTTTGTGATGACGATTGTTTCAAACTCACTGGTGTCTGTCTCCTTGATGTACGACGAGTACAGCATCAGCGGCTCGAGGGTCCACTGGATGACGCGCATGAGGGCGTCCCGCTTCTCGACAGGGGCGAATCCGATGAGGCAGAGCATGAGGTACTCGGTGGTGGTGCGGCGCGACGACATGTGCATGTCGCGCAGGACCTCCATGTCTTCTGCGATCTTGTTCATGTTCTCGCATGCCGGGACGTCTGGCTTCTGTGTGTCGAGTGGCATGTCTGAAAAACCGTGCGCCGGCGGCAGACACATGCGTGGGATGCTCTTTTTACGCCTTTTGGAAAACACAGTTTTAAAACAGATTCTAAATTTGAAATTTGCGCGGGATTGGCTCGAGGCGCAGCGGCGATGGGGACGTGCGACCACGGCTGTAGGGGCGAGTGCCTGCACGAGATCGAGATCATTCCAGCGGAGAACGACGTTGACGCCTTCTCAGACGACAACTTCTGCGACTTTGTGTGTCAGTTCATCAGTCTCGACTGCCCGCGCAAGGACAAATGCACGGAGCAGCCGTGCGCCAACTTCGCGCTGTGCGGCAACTCGGCGCCGCAGTGGCTGCTCGACAGCTTCGGCGGACTCTGTTCGCAGCCGTGCGACCTGATCTACGGGCGCGCGTTTGAGTTCTCGTCGTTTGCGGAGGACGAGGCGTGCCCGCTGTGCCTCGAGGCTGGCGCGGTGTCGATGGTGTACGAGTGCGGGCACATGATCTGCGCTAAATGCTACCGCAAGGCGGCGTTCAGCGATGCAGCGAAGGAGGCGCTGCGGCGTTGTCCGATGTGTCGGAAGTTCTGCAGGATGCGCACGCACGCCGTGATGCATGCGAACCTGCTGCTTTGACGTGTAATATAAACGTAATAAACGTGTGTGAAGTAACGCTACTTGGCCTTCGCGGCAAAGGAGACGATGCGGCGGGTGTCGCGCTGGGCGTGGCTCGGGGGCAGCGCGAGCAAGCTGCGCACCTCGGCCGCGCTGAGCACGTCCCACTCGCACAGCGTCTTGACGTCGGTAATGTCGGCGATTTCGAGCTTGTTGACGAGCGTGAGGCTGCACGCCACGGCGTGGTCCGTCTTGTAGCAGGCCTGGTACACTTGTGGCAGAAAGTCCTCCAGCACATGCGCGACGCGCTGGACGCTGTTGCGGTACTCTGTGGCCGCGCCGGGCGGCGGCGCGCCGTCAGCTTCGGCGACGCCGGGCCGCACGTTGAAGTGCGAGTGAACGCTGGCGCGGTAGTGCTGCTGCAGCTGCGTCAGGACCTCGCTCTGCGCCGCCGGCGCGGCGACCTGGACGACCTGGCTGTTGGGCGGCAGGAGACTGACTCCGAGGTTCGCGTGCGTGGCCTGCACCCGCGCGAGCCAGCACATCTGCGCCTCGTTGACGTTGCTGAGCACGGCGCCGGAGTCCGCGCTCATGAGGACTTGGCGCTGCGTGTATTCGCTGCCGGTCGCGCCGCCGACGTTGTAGCGCCTCGACGCGTCGAGCAGGTCGATGCCCGACTCCGTCTGCACCTTCGTGTCGACGTTCTCGCTCACGAGCACGAGCGAGCGCATGCTTGACTTGAGGCTCGCCGCGACCTCGGTGCGCGCGAGGTCGGCCTGCAAGTAGTACGCGTGCAGCGTGTCGAGCGGACTCGCCATGGGGCGGTACAGCGGCTGCGCCAGGTAGAAGACGCGCACGCCGAGATTGTCGATGTCGAAGTCGAGGCCGCGCAGCACGTACTTGAGGGGCCACGAGCCCTGCGAGAGCTCCCACGGCTGCTTGAACTGCGCCTGCCACGTGAACGAGCCGAGAGGCAGCGTGCGCGGCACGGCCTCGCCGTGCACGCGCTCGAGGTACCACGGGACGAACTCGCAGGTGTGCATGTACTCGATGCACTCGCGCGCAAACGCCTTGAAGCGCGGCTGGATGTGCGCGCTGAACTTTGCGCCGGTGGACTTGCCGTCTTCGGTGAAGACGAGGTCGTTGGTGAGACAGTCCTCCTGGATCGCGCTGAGACAGCGCCGAAGCGTCGGTTCGCGCACGAAAGCGGCGAGGTCTATGACGTACTCTCCGCCGTCGGCGCGGTCGCGTGTGCGCTTCATGCGCGAACCCCGGTAAACGTAAATACAGAGGCGTACAGAGTCTGCTTTGTGGATCGTTTATTAGCAGCGGGAGTAAACGGTATTTAAGGACGCTGAGCCTTCGGCATGCAGGCCGAGAAAATCCACGCCGGGTGCTCGAAGAAGATCGAGCTACTGGTCCTGACGCGCGAGGAGGACTTTAAGGAGCTGTCGAGGAAGATCGCTGAGGTCCAGAAGCAACAACACAACAAGATCGACGCGCTCGCGCAGCGCATCACGCTGCTTGAAGAGAGTCTCGCTCGTTCGCGGCGCCTCGCGCGCGCCGTCAGCAAGTGACGCAGCAGGCAGAGTCAAGCCGTGCGCTGCCGCACCGTCCGTGCGTGTGCATCAAAGTCGGCCGGCCTCGATGCACAAGGCCGGCTTCCCTGCTCGGACATGTACGCGAAGAGGTCGAGGACGCTGGCGGCGCAGAAGATTTCGCCGTTCTGTTGGCTCAGGAGAATGTGCTCGTGCCACACGAGCCACGCCCACGGGATGTCTTTCGCCTTGCGCAGGGTGTGCTCGAAGAGGACGGGCACGTCCGGCGCGACCTGCATGAGCAGAGGCAGGAGGTGCACGCCCGAGACCGAGCCAGCCTCGAAGTCGCTCATCGGCCTCTGCACCGCACGGGTGTACGTCGGGTACAGGTAGTACGCGACCTGCGAGACGTCGTGGAAGAGGCCGTGGAACTGGTTCTTGTACGCGGCGATGCTGCCCGGAAGGCAGTCGCGCGCGGTCGCAACCTGGTAGAAGTCGTCGAGCGACGCCTCGTGGTGGAAGTGCGTGAGCTCGGGCTGCGCAGCCGCGGCGCCGACGGGCGTCGCTTGCATGAGCGCGAGCACCAGACGTGTCAAGCTGTGCAGCACGTCTATCACCTCTGCGGCGGCGCTGGGCTTGACGATGTAGAACCCGTCGGCCTCGTGCTCGTAGTGCTCCGCCAGACGGACCTGCTCCTCGGCGGAGAGGGTCTCCCACAGGAACATCGTCGAGAGCAGCCCGCCGACGCGCGCCATGAGCGCCAGCACGTACTGACTGATGTCGACCGAGCAGTCGTACCCAGTGGCCCGGTCGAACGTGATGAGCTTGGTGTACGAAACTTGCAGCGAGCGCACGAGTTGTCGCATCTGGTGCCAGGTGCACGAGTGCACGTCGACGCCGTTCGTCAGGAGCGCGTGGAACTCGCCGAGTTCCTCGTGAGCGCAGTACTCGCGCGAGTCGAGTGGGTCGTGCGTGTGCATCACGTAGCAAAGTCCGAGCCCGAAGAGATGCATGTCGCTGTACCGGCTCTTCTCGTCCAGCACCGTCTCGTTCTCGCTGCAGTTCAACCAGTTGAGCACCAGGCGCGTCGTGCTCTCGTCCGCGCAGCCGCCGTCGTTGCACGCCGCGTACAGCTCGACCATCGGCAGCATGTGTTCTTGTACGCGGCGGCCGCAGGCATGGACGCCTTATTATTTTTTACGCCACGTTCGTGTGCTCGGCGGCGGGTTGGGCGTCGGGCTTCGCGTCGACCTCGACCACGACTTCGTCGCTCGCGGTCTCGGAGTCTTCGTCCTCGCTCGTGGCGGACTCCGAGTAAAGGTCGGCAGAGCTCGGCGCCGAACCGTAGGCACTGTCGGCGTCGTGGTCGTCGTCGTCGTCGTGGTCGTCGTCGTCCTCGTCGTCGTCGTCGTCGTCGTCGTCGTCGTCGTCGTCGTCGTCTTCCTCGCTGGCCGTGGCGACGCGGCGGCGTTTCGCGGTATTGAACTCTAGCTCCATCTTCGCGGCTGCAGCCTTGAAGGCTTCGCTCGACTCCGTGCACTCTTCCCAGGCGAGGATGTCTCTGATCTTCGCGATGGCCGCCTGCGAGCTCTGGCGCGTCGGTCTCGACATGCTGCCGCCAGCCACCGGCGGTCCACGAAAGGCATAAATGCGGAAAAAATGAGGTCGGACCTGTATTCACGGCGAAGCCTGTATTTAAGGCGCACGCGGCCGAGAGATGGAGCCCGGCGAGGACGGCGAGGGGCGAGGGTGCGTGCTCTGCAAGTACGCGGGCGGCACAAATGTGGACGTCAACGATGTGATGCGGTTCATCCACAACAACATCAGCAAGATTAGCGTCGAGGACATCGCGCAGCAGGTGCACAGTGTTCTGCCGGACTTCCTCGCGCCCGAGGAGCAGTGCTCGCGCGAGGCGATCATCGAGCACATCCGGCATCACTCGCAGGAGCACAACATCGTCATCTGCACGCTGCTGCGCGACGTGCGCGCGCTGAGCCAGGATCTGCTCCGGGCGAGCCGCGTGCAGCGCGAAAACGACTGCCACGAGATCGACCTGCGCACCGCGGGCATGTTCTTCAAGTCCGTCGAGCTCGCAGCGATGCTGTCTGGGAAGATCCACGACAAATAAAAAAACGCGTTTTACCGCGTATCTTATCCAAAAGAAAGGGCCGGCCAGCCACCCGAAAATGGCCGACACCGTTTCCGACGAACAGCCCGTGCTCCTCCAGAACGCACGCGTAAAGGGCACTACCAATAAAAAGGGGATCTCCAAGACCCGCAAGGCAAGGCCGCTCAAGAACGTCGACCTCGCGGTGCTGCAGGCGCGGCTCGCTGACATTCAGAAACGCGTGCGCACAGCCGAGTGCAAGATGACTCTGCTGAAAGAGAAGTTAGTCGTGCACGAGGAAGAGGTGACTCTGCGCGCGACCGCCGGGTCGGAGGCGTCTGCATGAGTCGCAGTAGTATCGTTGTTATTTTATTAAAGACAAGCTACTAGGACGACGAGCTACTGTCTTGCGCGCTACAGACGTCGAGCAGGACAGACGTGCGTTCTGCGCTCGACATGCTCGCTGTCTTTGATCGCAAGTAGTCGTCTATCTCAACTAGGTAGTGGTACCACTTTCCGTTGATGCTCGTGAACAGCAGGAACACTTCCGCGTGCTTGAGCTGTGCAACTGTCAGACACGAGACTTCGTTTGCCAGATCCGCCGAATCAAACATCTTCAGCACCTGCGCGAGGTAGTGCACCTTCAGCTCGAGCGCCCCCGTGGTCTGCTGCAGCGTCCACTCGAGGGCGCGACTCGTCTGCTCGCGCGAGTGGAACATCTGTCTGCACGCGTACACGTACTTGGAGAGGCCGATGACGCACGACGCGTGCATCTTGGCGCACACGACCAGACACGCGACGCACGACTCGAGGTTGCTTCCGAAAGCCGTCCGCGCCACCGAAATCGTCCAGACCAGCATGGCGTGCTGCCAGCAATTCTCGGATAACTCGAATGCAAGGGCCAGCGCGTGGATGAGGCGGAGGCCGAACCTGTGCCGCACAGCCGTCATCGACTCGAACGCGACACTATGCCCGGCGAACACCACCTCGCGCACCCGCGCTGCGGTCTCGGCCGGGTCCATTTGCGCCCGGTGCATTGTGCAAAAAAAAACGGAGCAACAGACACAACATGAGGCGTCGTAGCGGAACGGTGTAAAAAAAATATTGTATTCAAGCTGGACCACTCTTCCAGTCGACACAGAATGGTGGACCGCATGCTGGACTACCTCTTGCCGGCGACATCCGCGCCGCTGCGCTGCGGCACGCACATCGCGAAAAACATGCCCGACGTCGAGACCTGCGCGATGTCGCTTTGCAAGCTGCCGAGTTCGCGAGCGGAGTTCGACGCCGCGCGAGGCACCCGCGAGTTCATTATTTTCAAGTGCCTTGTCGTCGCGCTTGGCCCGCCTGGATTCGGAAAGGTTCCCTACAACTCGAAGCGCAGCGCCGGACAGAAGGAAGACGCGGGCAAGCCGCTGTACGAGGCCGACGACGGCCGTATCCGCCTTTTCAGCTACGAGAAGGGCAAGACCAACAAGGACAAGGGCGAGCGCGTCGACGCGCTCGAAAGCTCCGGCATGCTGCAGCCGGGGCTTGTGCTCAGCTTCTTCCTGCGCGAAGACTTCTGGGATCCGCCGAAAATCGCGCCGTCGCCGGACGGCGACGATGCCGTGGGCGTAGGGACCCTGCTCGCGCTGCAGCTTGCGAGTGGCAACGTGGACGCGGCCTCGAAGGGGTACTTGCTCAAGCTCAGAAAGGCCAAGGTGCTCGCGCCGGCCGACCTCGCGGCGACGCTCTGGCGCCTGCCGCGCTCCGAGCAGGACTTCGACGCCCTGGCGAACAAGTACCGCGCCGACTTCCCGGCGATGAAGGGCTCGCTGGACTCGTCGAACGAGCTTCGCTGCTTTGCGCTGCGGAGCCTGGGCCCTGATGCGTGCGCGTTTGCGCACGACGGCGGCGTTCTCATCAGCAACGCCGCGACGGGCAACAGCGAGAGCTTCTGCGACGACATTTTCGTACCCGAGCAAGCGCTGCGCCTCTGCCTGCAGGTCGCGGACAGCGCCGTCGCGCTCAAGCTGCTCAACGTGGCGCTCGCGGTGCAGGCCGTCGGCGCGCTTGTCAAGACGTGCGCGAGCAACGTACTCCTTTCAGTGGAAGACGTGCATCCACTCGTCGCCCTCACGCTCGTCCTCGACGTCAACGTGCTGCTGAGTCTCGACGCCCTCAACGCGCCAGAGGTCGGCTTTTTCCTGCGCGCCGCCGATCATGGCCCGTTCGAGGCGCGCGACCTCGTCATCTCCAAGGGTGAGGACTTCGTGCACTGGCACAACACGCGACAGATTTACGCGACGGCCTCGGACTCTGCGCAGCTGAGCTTCACGCTGAAGGCGAAAGCGTGCGAAGGTCCCGACAGTGCTCCGCCGGCCGCCGGCCAGCTCAGTCTCGGCTGCAGCGGCGCATACAAGACGCTCTCGGTTTTCCTTCAGCGCCGGGACTTGCATCGCAAGGTGTTGGATCTCGAGTTGCGGGTCGCGACAAGCGCCTCTGCGCGAAACAAGCGCAAGCGTCCGTTGCTCGACGACGTTGACTGACGGTGCGTTTTTAGAACGTTTATTACGGCGCTTACTTTTTCTCGAAAGCATCCGTCTTCCACGACATCAGGATGAAGATGACAATGTAAACCAGGAAGATCGTGCGCCGCCAGTAGTACGGGAGAGGGTAGTGCGTGTGCACGTTCCGCGTCTTCATGTTCACCACATGCGTTACCTCATACGAGGCGTCTGAGACAATGCTTGGTAGGACCGAGACGAGCATTGCCACGGCTCGCATGTAGTAGTGCCACGTGGCACTCGAGCCATTTGACAAAGTGCTAGGCTCGATGCGCAGTATGAACATGAGCACGCTGCAAAGCATCACCACGAACACAAATAAACGAGAGTACAAAAAATACTGTACGACGTCCGTCTCGATCTTGGTGACGCTGCCCGAGCCGCTTTTCTTTCCCTCGCTTTCTTGTGTCATTGTGTGGCAGAATTTGAGGACTGTCTCGCGTTGCAGCATGAGGTTGTGTTGCAGACTTTGCATGACGCCGATGAAGAGCACCACCAGCACGTCGAATAGGAGCGTGGCGTCGTCGTGCACGCCACTGAGTGCCGCGAAGGTGGCCGTCAGTAGCATGAACGCGACCGTCGTATTAGTGTCTTCCAGGACAGTTGCCAGGAAATGCGCGGTGAAGGCTTTTTTGGGGTGTTCTTTCCAGTGTTTGTAGCTCTCGCGTCCGAACAGGACTAAATTCACAATGCACACGATTGCAGTCATCGAGGTCAGGAATGATTGTGTCATGCACGTGTTTTCGCCGAAGTCGCACGTCTGGTTGTCTGTGCGCATGGATTCTTTCTTGAAGAATGACACCACAGTGCATATCCCGACCGCTGCGGACAACAAAAACAGAATAGCCAGCCGCACCTGTTCGTTCCGGACAAGGCTTTTGTCCGTCCACCATTTCTTTGCTGGTTGTTCTGGTGTCGCCTTTGCTTTATTCAGCAACTCAGTTGTGTCTTTTTCACTAGAACTGTCCTTTCCACTTCCGTCCCCGTCATTTCCGACACGGAAAGGGAAAAGCGGACGCAAAGGACGCATGTTGACCAGCTTTGTGTAGTTGCCTCGTGTCGCTAGACGACGTGCAGTTTTCAAAATAGGATCACCATGATAACCCTCTTCTGGGTTGTTATGAATATTTGTTGAATTCGTCTCGTCATGTCCATTCTCAGCAGCTTCTAATCGTTCAGCTTCTTCCTTGTCTGTTTCGTCATCTGCGAGGGTTTGCTCTTCAATAACTTGTACATCTTCTGGCGTAGGATCGGCTACAACGACAACACTGGGTTGGTCTGTCAGCACTATTGATGTTGTTCCATCTGCTTTTTGTATCACCATTTTCCGAGCCAATTGGATCTTTTTGGATTCAATGGTCATGTTGAGCAGGACAGCAATGTGCAGCAAGAAGAACGCGGTCATGACGTTGAGGTACCCGACGTCGTAGCCTGCGAACACGTTTGCGTATGCGGGCGCGACTTTTTTGGAACACGTATTTTCGACGCCATCACCGCACGCGTCGCCGTCGCACTTCTCGGCGCGAATGCACCGACACATGCTGTCGGGACCCCACGGGTCGACGGCCGAGTCGCACTTCCACCTCTTCAACAGTGCTTCTTTGTTGATGTTTGTGGCGCGGTCAATCAAGTTTCTCGGAGCAAGCCGTTTGAAGTTGGTGATGGTGACCGTGTTGTCGAAATTCGAAGACCAAATGCTGTAGATAACCGTCAAAACGGCAGAGGCGAGAAACAACACGGTGTGGGCGTAGTGCTTTTCATGGTTCATAAACACATCAAAAAAATGTTCGAAGGGCAACAACGTCTTGACCTCTGTATTGGATCTTGATGCCATAGCGTACATGCTCTTGTCTTTTATACCTTCAACGAGTGTTTACGCGTGCGTGCTTTTTGCGCTATGCGTACGAGCAGTGGCCGCGACTGTCTACGGAAAAGCCGTACTTGTCCTGCATCGGGTCGGGCCACTGTTCGAGTCGCGTCCAGTACTGCAGCGTCCATAGCACGTTACGCGCGTGTCGCAGCGCGTCCTTGCCGGACCACAAGGCGTCGCGTGTCTTCTGCGCGACTGACGCGTTCCTGCTGATCGCCGTTGCCACGCCCGTGTACGCCTCGAGCGCCGCGTCGGGGCTGGTCACGCCGCTGATCTCGAGCACGGGCCGCGTGCGGACGTGCTTGCTGAAGTTGAACTGGTACGCGAGCGCGATCGCGGCGAGGACGCCTTTCTCGGTCTCGAGGTCTACCTTGTGCAGCAGCGCGTGCGCGCTCCACATCTTGGCCGGGCCGATCGCCGGCATCGACTGACTGAAGTCGCACCCGGTGAGCGCAACGAGCACGGCAAACGCGCGGCATGGCGCTGCGTGCGGCTTCATCGAGAGCTGCACGTGCGAGACCAGCTCACGCATGCAGACAAATTCCATGCGCCTTTTGGTCGTGCCGCCGGCTGTGCGCTTCGCGGCGCTGATGCGCGTCTCAATGCGCTCGAGAAAGACGTGCGTGCGAGCGTTTGTCTCGCAGTGCACGAGCGCCAGAGGCAGGAAGTCGCCGTCGGTGGACTGCACGACGAGAGGACCGAACGTGCTCCACGCGAGCGCCTTGATGTCACACTCGCCGCGCCGCGCCGTCGAGTCCAGCACGGCCGCCGGCAGCTCGCGCCCGTCGGCCTCGAGCGCTCGGCCGAGCACCACCGGCGGGCCCATCCAGTCGATGATGACCGTTTTGTCGTGGTGCTTGTACTGCCGCTGCACGTTGCGCACGACCATCGCGACTACCTGGCTCTTGAAGTAGCGGTTGCGCATGCACGACGCCCAGTCCGTGGGCGGCACGCGCGGCATAGGGTTGCCCTCGTTGAACTCAAACGTCGCCTGCTTCAGGTTGCGCGCGCGCTGCGTCATGCTCTTGCACAGCGGGACGTGCGTGTAGTCGTCGAAGCCGAGCACCACGACCGACGCGTTGTGCTCGAACGCGCGGTCGATGGTGTCCACGAACTGCTTCTGCACGAACAGCTCCCACGTGTTCACCCACTCGCCCTTCATCAGCTTGATCTGCCCGTCGATGAACCACGTTGTCGGGCGCATGCTCAGCGTCGGGCGGAACGCGCTCGGACATTCCCGCTTGAGGTGCTGCGCCCAGCCGGAGTCGATGGTCATCCGTCGTCGGCGTCTTGGCGCGTTTGCGCTTGCCCTGGATGCACAAAAAACACCAAACACAAACACTAAAACGCCAAAAAAGCGACTCTAGACGCAGTTGTAGTTGTAGCGGTACACCAGCTTCAGGATGTCCAGCAGCGCGAGCTTGCCCGGCACGTCTGCGCCGCCGCTCGCGCACAGCGCTTCGTGCGTGCCCTGCACGCTGCTCTCGCCGAAGTCGTCGCCTGCGGCCACGCCGATCGCCTCGTACACGTACGCATGGTACCAGAACACGCCTGCCAGCGACGAGAAGCACGTGTTCCACTCGTCGTGCGGCCTCGCGGCCGGCTGCGCGTACGCAAACGGCGCCGGCGGGCAAGCAGACGGCGCGCGCGTCCACTGCGTCAGCACAACATGCATCTTCAGGTCTTGTAGACTGTCGGGCTCGTCCCGGAACGAGCCGACAAAATGCTGGCTGTCGTCGGCGAAGAGCGTCTGCAGGGCGGGGTACCAGCCCACAGAGCGCTGGAATTGTGTGAACGGCAGCAGCCGCACGCGCCCGCCGAGGATGCGCTGCATTGTGAGCTGCAGGCGGATTTGCTCGGCGCTGCCCTCACACAGCGGGAAAGCGTCGCACAGCTCGTAGCAAATGAGCACGCAGCGCTCGACCTCCGCCGTCCCGCCCCACCCGCAGAGCTCCTTCGGCTCGGTGGGGCGCGTCCGCGTTTCCGTCGCCATGACCCCGAAGATGAAGTTGCGGGTCTGCTCGGCTTCCTGCTGAAAGGCCACGCGGAACACGTGCTCGCCACTCTCCGTCAGCAGCGCGCGCAGCGTCGGGATCAGCTCGAACGTGCCGCCCGGGCTCGCGTACGACCGGAATCGCATGTTGCGGTCACTCGCCGGCGGTAGCTATTGGTTTAGCTGCATATTTCTTATTCTGTACCCTTTTCGACAACTTCATTGATGTTAAGCTTGCGCGCGACAGTATAAAAGCATGTCTGGTCAGCGACATGTCCTCTCTTCTAGCCGAAAGCAGCAGGATCAACAAGCAAACGCGCCGCCTGTGCATCGAGATCAATGGCAGCCTGCAGCAGTTCGCCAAGTCGGGCCACGACGCCGCGTCATGGTGCCCCAACAACGCCAAAATCGGAGAGATCCTCGGCGTCGCCGACGTCATGGACAACAACCCCGACGTCGGCACGACGGCGAGCTGTCTGCAGAACGCGATCCTGCACGAGGTCAAGCTCCTCGAGATCAAAAACGACTTCCCGATCAATCTCGGCGTCAGCATGTCGTGCATCCCGTCCGACGAGGCCACGCGCCTCGGAAACCGCTTCGCGCTCACGACGTTTGCAAACTCGCACAACCCGAACCCGTGCGTACTCTTCCAGGCCGACGCGGCCTCGACCGAGGCCGTCGCGTGGCGCCAGAACTACCCGACGTACAACAACTCGAACCTCGAGAAGGAGGGCGTGCTGGAGCTCGGCACGCAGCAGAACTACCTGTTCATGTCCAAGAACCACCCCGTCGTCGAGATCCTGCGCACGAACAAGGACATCCTCAACGCGGACATCGACAAGTGCCCACTCATCGACAACCAGTACTACAAGATCACGCGCCAGGTCTTCAGCACGTGCTGTGGCGCGCTGCGCTCCAAGATCCTGACCAAGGTCGCGACGCGCGACCTCAACAACCTCAGCGTGCAGATGTTTCCGCTGCAGAAGAAGGACTGGCAGAACATCTGCGTCAGCGACGAAATGCTGCGCGCGGTCCCCGCGGATATGCTCGAGCGCGCAAACGCCGAAGAAATCACGGGCTTCATCAAGCAGCTGTGCATGCGCCAGTGCTGTCTCAGCATGCGCCTCGAAATGACGTACGAGATCCCGACGCGCGTGTGAGCAGCAAAAATAAAAAACAGGGTGCCTTGTGCCTGGTTCCGGACTCTTCACACGGGCGTTTTAGTGTTGATCGCGTTGCGCTCTGCCCCGTGCGCGCTGTCCGGTGACCCTGATGTTGCTTGGTAACGCCCCAGACACCCGACGATTTTGACCGTGGGCGAACCCCGTGTCGACTATAATGAGTTTGGTTGATTGCTGCAAGCACCCTTCTTTCCGATCCACGCGGTGCTTATTTGTGCCTGTCGGAAATGTTTTCGCCGCGATTGCGTCCACGAACAAAACAAAAAGCGGTGCTACACCCACTTCGGGTCGTCGAGCTCGTCAACGGTTTCTTTCCCGTTTGCCGTTTTGTTGTGTTCGGACTGAGCTTCGCCGGACGATTGCCTTTCACGGTTGTCTTTCTTGTTTTGGTCTGCTGGTGTCGTTCCCGGTGTCTTGTCCTGCGCCTCTGCCTGCGCCTCTGCCTGCGCCTCTGCCTGCGCCTCTGCCTGCGCCTCTACCGACAATTGGTTTTTGCGCAAGAGGTAGAGCACGGAGACGCTGGCAATGGTCGAGCACGCAAAACACAACAAATACAAACACCAGAAGAGCACCGGCATCTTTTTATTCACAGCACGTTTTATAGCAAATTGTGCTTACATTGCAACCCGATCTACTACCAGGCAGGCGGCTGGGTCCGAATGAACACCGAGGGACTCCACGTCACGAGCATACTCCTCCGAATCTCGGTGTTGCTGCGACAGCGCATGATCAGGTCGACAGTTTCCGGCCTCAGGCTGTCGAATAGACTGCGCAACAAGTCGATCTTGTCAACGCTGGCATACAGATGGTCGAGGGTCTTCGCGTAGTGCATCACACGAGCGCTTCTGCGCTTCTCTGCGCTCAGGCCGTCGTTCGGGTTGCTCGTGATTGCCAGCACTTCCATCTTCCACTGCGTGTTGAAGTAGGTGTGCAGGCGGTCCACCAGCATGTTGCGCTTCTCGTCGCTGTCAACGAAGCCTTCCTCACAGGATAACTCCATACCGAGCAGGCCGATGCCTTTGTGGCTGAAAAACGAGGAGAGTCCCGGCCACTCCAGCGCCGGCATCCTTATCGAATGTGCAAGGTCGAACATGCTCGTGACGATGCGGCGCTCCTCGAGCAGCGCGGCCGGCCCGTACCGGAACTCGTACGTCTGCAGCGTCGGGTCAAGCGAGGGCAGCGGCTGCGCCGGCCACTCGCTGTGCAGCGCACTTTCGGCTTCAGCCTTGCGCTTGTGGCCTGCCGCCATATGCCTCTTCGTTTTCGACAGCCCTTCGTTTCGCGCCTCTTTCGGAAGTCGCTTAAATAAGAGACATAAAAAAAAACGAAAGGTCACCAGTTTGAAAAGTCCGCATGCGACGGTCCGAAACAGTTCACTTCGAGGTCTTCGTTCAGCTCATACTCGGCGTCCAGCTTATATCGCTCGTCCGGGTCCGACTCGCTCGAGGTGTCCGTTTCGAGGTCTCCGCTTCCGGCGTCCTCCGCGCCGACCGGCTCTTCCGCCTGATACCGCAGGTTGTGTGTGACGTAGTCGTTGTGGTCCGCGGCAAACAGGGCCGCCACCACGCGCGCCTCCGCCATGTGCGTCAGCGGAATTTTGGTGCCGTGGATCTCGACGCTGACGCGGTTCAGCAGGCCGCTGGCATCAGCGGTGCGGGCGATCCACTGCTCGACCGCGTCAGCGCTCACGTGCGTCTGCGCGGATGGCATGAAGGGGCGAAACGAGCTGCGCTCGTACTTGAACAGCTGCAACATCATTCGCGACCGGTGCATCATCGCGACGGTTGCGATAGATGCGCAAAAAATAGGCCGCCGCGGCTATAAGAACACGTGGCTCGCAGCATGAGCGTATACAGTGTCCAGGAAGAACAGGCGCCGTTCATGCTCCTCCAGGGGTGTGGCGTGCTGCCGTGGGACGCCGGCGTACTACTCGCGTACCGCTTGCAGGTCGCGGCGATGCAGGTCAGCGCCAGCGCGCTGCAGCTGCACCCGGACACAGACCTGCGCTTCGGGCCGGGCTGGAGCGTGCTCAACTGCAGCGCGACGTCCGCGGCGCTCTGTCTGTCGGACACGGGCGTTGCGCTGATGGGCACTGCGCCTGTCACGACGCCGCGCGACGTCGCGGCCCTGCTGCCGCGTTCGCAGCTGCTGCAGGCCTTCAACGGCACCGTTTGCTCTTCCGATAAGACCGGCCGCGCGGTTGGCGGCAGCGACGTGTACACCGTGTCCATGTGCGACCTCGTCGAGGGCTCCCTGCGCTTTGTGATGGTGCACTCTTCAGACGGCGACCGCGTCTACTGGATCCGCGACACCACCGGCACAACCGAGGCTCTCGTGCTGTCCTGTATCGCCCTGTACGCGGCCACTAACCTCGCGCAGAACATGTCCTCGCTCGTCAGCAAGACCCTGCATGACCCGCCGCCCGCTTGGGCTGAGGGTCTCAACGTGCTCGCGTGCCTCGTGTCCGTCGGCTTGCTCGTCGGCATGTGCGACGCCCACCGCGAGTACTACGTCTCGCAGCGCGACTTCGACCTTTACGCCGTGCTGCTCGTCTTCCTGGCATGCGACTTCGTGCTCTTGGCACTCAAAAAGGTCGGACCGCGCGACAGCAGTCGCAACTTCGGGCACCAGGTCGGGCTGTCGACGGTCGTCCTGCTCCTCGTCACGCTGCGGCTGCACAACACCTTCAACACTCCGTTCCTGCCCGTGCTACTCGGACTATTCGGCATGCGCGCGGCGTGCAAACTCCTGCAACACATCCGCAGCAGCCTCTCCTTCGGCAACCACGACATCAACCTCGTGTCCGTCCTCTTTGACCTCGGCGTGTGGAGCTGGCTGCTGGTCTACAGTCTCGCCCACTGCCTCACCGCACACGACCACCTCGCGGTCGGCGTGAACCTCGCGACCGCGCTGCTCCTCGGCCTCGCCATGGCCGTCCTCGCCGCCGAAGAGTAGCAGAACGCGTGGACTTGCCGAACGCTCAAAACGGATGTGCGATGACCTCGAGGACCTCGTCCTTTGACATGTCGAAGCACCGCCGGACGCAGTCCTCGTCCATCGACAGCACGTGCTCGTGTCGTAGGCCGAGCGTCATCCACTGCCCGAGCGTGAAGCAGAAGTGCTGCATCACCTGCGGGTTCATGCCCTTCGCGCGCAGCTGCTCGTACGTCACGTCGAGGTTCTTCAGCGTCTCCGCCGGCCACCGCATGCTCCACACCTCGGCCAGGTCCGCGTGCAGGTGTACAAACGGGTTCACCGGGAAACACGTCATGTCGGGCAGGTCCTGCAGTGTGATTGACGCGCGGTGCACCCACTCGATCGGGTCGGGCTGCAGCTGCTTCAGCCTCTCCGGCTCGAGCAGCATCACCTCGCGCAGCGTCCGCCACGTCAGGTTTCGCGCCGTCACGTCCTGCCACTCGAGGACCTGGCGCGGCTGGTCCCACATGCCGAATACGACCACGGACTGCCTTGGGTTCACGAGAATGCCTTGCGCCTTTGCAAGCACCATCCGCGCGCCGCCGTTTTCCGATATATTCACGGCCCCGGAGTATGCGTTTCAGCGCCATCGTCTTCCGCGCTATATTTTCTGCATTTTTTTCCGCACTACCCACCCAAGCGCTCGCCGGAATGTGCGTTCTAGAGAACGATGGCCCCCAAGGTCGACTTCAAGGCGCTCTCCGACGACGACGTCCGAGCGCTTGTGCGCGACAGCAGCACTTACGCCGAAATCTCGCGCGTCGTGGGCGTGAAAATCTCGGGCGCATCCAAGGCCTTGCTCGCGACACGCATCCTAGCGCTCGATCTGGACACAAGCCATTTCGTCAAGCGGAAGACCGACAAGCTCAGCACCACGAGCGACGCGGACTTCTCGGCGTACGTACAGCGCGCGCGCTCCTGGCAGGAGCTCGCGCGGCTCTGCGGGTACTCCGTGCGCACGTACGGGTACCAGCAGCGCGTGCACATCCGCACGCGCCTGCTGCGCCGAGCCGCGGCACTCGGCGCCGACACGCAGCACATGTACGCGCCCCCGCGCTCGAGTTTGTCGCACACCGCCATCTTCATGCGCGACAGCGCCGCCGACCGCTCCATCGTCAAGCGCCGCCTGCTGCGAGACCTGCGCTGGCCGTACACTTGCCATGCTTGCAAAAACATGCTCTTCGAGGACCGCGAAGGCATGCCCTTCTGGTACGGCAAACCCGTCACGCTCCAGCTCGAGCACCGCAACGGCATCAGCACCGACAACCGCCTCGAGAACCTCGAGCTTCTGTGTCCGCTGTGTCACTCGCAGACCAGCACCTTCAGCGGCCGCAACTCGCTCGCCGCACGCGCCAAGCGAGCGCGCGAACTCGAGGGCACGGCGAGCACGCGGCTCTAGTACTGCTGCGCGCCGAAGAGCCGCGTCTTCTCGTTGTCTGTCGGCGCGAACAGCGCGTAGTCGTTGGCGTCGAACTCAACCTCCTTCTTTGCCACCTCGGCCTTATCGGCCTTCAGCGCCGAGAACTGTCGCAGCGTCTCCGGCGTCACCTCGACAAGCGACTGGCGGTGCATCCCTTCGAAGTGGTCCGACGACGGAGTGCGCGACGTCGCCGACGAGGCCAGCCGGATCGTGACGGGCGACGCTTTCTCCGTGCGCTGCGGCGTCTGGTTGTCGTCGAGGTAGTCGGTCTGAACGTTGTGCGCGTCGTTGCTAAGGTCGTCTGGCGCAAAGTGCACCGCGTCGACACAGTGGTTGCGCATGTACTGCTCGTACAGGTCCGCATTCACGCTCTTGTTGCGCATGAAGCGGTGGCTCGTGTAGTAGTTCACCATCAGGTCCGCCGACATGCGGATCATCATGAAGTCGATCTGGCTCAGGGCCACAAAGAGACTGATAGTGTTCATGATGATGGCGTACACCGCAAACACTTGCACAATCATAAGGCACGTCGTCTTGCTGTACGGAATGTACAGGTTCTTGTGGTCCTGGATTGTGTTGGTGACAAAGGGGCCCACGCTGTCACTCGTGAAGTCGGCGATGCACGTGCTCACAAACGTGTACAGAGCGATGCAGCCCCACTTCGTCCACGTGTCTAGCTTGAACCCGAACAGCACCGTGCCCGGGTTGGGGCCGAACGACAGGAACGGGCTGTTGTCGTCTATCATGATGCAGATGAAAATGACACTCACGCACATCGTCCAGACCGCGATGAGCAGACACAGCACACGCTTGTCGTCGAAGAGTGTATCCAAATTCTTCATGCGGGGCGACCAACACACTTTAATAAACTTTCACGCGCAAACGCATAACTAGCAACTACGCCGTGAACGCGTCGACCTTGTACACGTTCGGGTCGGTGACGTCGCGCGGCCGGAACTTGTACTGTCGCAATTTGTGCGCAATGTCCGCGGACGCCACGAGAAACGACCTCTTGTTCGTTTCCCAGACGTAGCCGAGCAGCGCCTGCTGCGCTGCAGCCGTGTCAGGTCGACACTCCGCGATTTTCTTGATCGTCCGCCGCTCCTCCGGCGAGAACAGCCCCAGGTAGACGTTTTGCTTGTTGTCCTGCTCGCGACTCAGTCGCTTGCACAGCCCGAAGAGCATGCGCTTGTCGATCTTGACGCCGTGCGGCTCCTGCAGAGTGTTCATGTGCCAATGCAGCGTCTGCACGCCCGAGAAGAACGGCATCCCCTTGTGCGTGCGCAGGTAGTTGTCGCAGCTGAGACACACGGCCAGGTACGGCTGCACCCCGCTGTCGAACGCCGCCTGCGCCGTTCGCGCGTGCGTGAGCATGTTGCGCATCGCCTGGTGGAAGCAGTTGTCTGCAAGACACGCCTGCTGCGCCAGCCACTCGTCGACGTCTTCGCACAGCACGTCGCGGAAGTTGACGCAGCAGTCGCCGCACAGGAAGCACGCCCGCGACGCGACCCGCGGCCAGAACGGCTTGCCCGGCAGCACGATCAGTTCCCACGTCGATTGGCTATCGCGCTTCGCGAGGGCGAACGCGTGCGCCTCGTCCATGTTTGTCGGATTTGTCGGATTTCAAAGTTTGAACCCCGACAACCGATTTTTTTTTTCACGTGTTTATTCGAAACCGAAAAAACTATCCGGCGCAGTCGTCGCGGAATCCAAACACCGAAACCTGACGCCCGCAAATGTTTTTTTTCGGGCGTGAGCGCGTGCGCATGCAGGCGCCTCTCGAGCCCCTCGAGCCCCTGCTTCCGCACTGCTACGACGAGTTCCGCGGCACCAAAATACACTCCATCATCCAGCACCCGTCGTCGGAAGGCGAGCGCGTCTTCTTGCTCGTGCCGTACGTCGGCTCCGCAGCCGTCAAGTCGCGCGGCGCGCGCTGGGACGCCGACGCCCGGCGCTGGTGGTACTGGAGCGGAAGCTCCGAGCACCTGCGCACGGCCGAGCACCTCGACGCCTGGATGCAGGCGCTGCTTGACTTGCACGCGGTGTCCGCCTTTGCGGAGTGGGACGTCGACGCAGACCGCATGCGGCGCTCAAAGTGCCCCGTGCTCGACCAAGACGACTTCTTCGACTACACCAACCCCGCCGCCGCGCGGAAGTAGGCCGCGGGGTTGCCATGGCTTCGTGTTTGTTGGCCGTGCCGCAGCGCAAACACGCGGCCGCAGCGCTGTGACGGACACGGCGTCGCCGCGACGATGTCCTCCATGTCCCGCTCGAGAGCCGGCGCCGTCTCCGCACACCACGAGACCACCGACTTGTCGCTGTCCTGGAACGGACAGAGTCCCGTCGCTTTGATCTTTGAGCAGCCTACGCAAGCGTACTGTTTCGCGTACACCAGCGCCAGGGCCCGCCGCGCGTCCTCGCCGTCCTCGACCCGCGCCTGCCAGAACTCCACGGCGACGTCGAGACTCACGCCTGTCGCCCGCAGCCACAGCCGCAGGGTGACTCGCTCCTTGTCGACGAGGTGCCCCGTCGCCTGCAGCTTCAACACGAGCCTGACTATGCACAGCGGCGCGAACCGCGCGACCGCCATCGACAGCGTCTGCGCAGTGCTCGAGAGGCCGCACTGTGCTCCAGAGGCAGCACTGGCGCTGTCGATCTGTCGCGCGCTTCCGCCGGACACGCGCAGCTGCACGTCGTGCATGACGCACAGCACGGTCGCAAACTGCGGGGTGTAGTACGACGTGTTGATTTGCGCAATCGTCCCCAGCCGCAGCCGGCAGGCCTCCGCAAAGGCCGTGAGGCGCTCCTCGTACGCCTGTCGGATGACGACAACGAGCTGCCAATCCTGCACATACGCGAGCCCGCCGTGCAGCGCCACCTGCCGCGAGCCGAGCAGGCTCGTGGCGTGCTCGAAAGGGACCGCGTGGAACTCCTGCCACTCGGTCGCGGTAACCTCTACGAGCGGCTTGCGCAGGACATGTTCAGCGAACCCCTTGACCATTCCCTGTAGCGTATTGCCTCGCTCGACAGCGCAGGCACCGAGCGGCCGAGTCCTCGCCTGCACCACAAGCGCCTCGAGCTCCTTCAGCACGGCGTGCATCGGCTCAACCTCCACATTCAGCAGCCGCAGAACCTCGATCTTGTCGGCTGGTGCGAGCCGGTCGACCTTGCTCCTCGCTAGTAATGCCTCGCACCTCACGAACCACTTCACATGGTTCACGCAGCACGCGTACGCCAGCACCAGGAATCCGACCTGCTGACTCCGCACGTCCTGTGTCGTCTCTGCCGCCGCCCTCGTCGCTCCCGCGATCGCGCGCAGTGCATCGACGCGGTCGCAGCAGACGACGCGCAGCTCGCTCAGCGGGAAGCCGTCGAGCGCCGCGTTCAGCGTCGCGGCGTCGGCCTTCGTGTATATGCCGAGCGCGAGCTGCAGAGCGTGAGCTGCGGGCGTTAGAGCACGCTTGGCCTCACCGGCGTCGCCTGCAGCACTTCTCTCTGCAGCACGCGCCGGCAGTTGATCGTGTGCGTGAGCGTCGAGAACTCGCACTCGAGCACCGTGATCTCCCGCCCTGCACACACGTACTCCGCATTTAGTGGTTGCTCGAAGCGGAAGCGCAGGAGAGCGTTGCTGTGCGCCACCCTCGCGCACAGCATGTATCTGCCAATCACGCTGTGTACAATCAACTGCATTTTGCCGCTCACCTGTCGTGCCGCTGCATTGCCTACTATGCACAAAAAGGCGTCGAGTCTTGCACGCGGCTTTTCGTGTGTTGCGTGACTCTTCGTGTTTTTTTTGTTATGAAGAACATGTTCTGTAGATTCTACGCCTGGTCAGTATGACACTTGGCGCTCTTTAGCCCCTCCACAGCGCGCCTGTCTGCCCGTGCTCTGGCAGCAGCAAGCAGCGCAAGCATGAGCCGCATCACCAGTTTTTTTAAGCCTGCATCTCCACCAAGCGCCGGCGGCGCCTCCGGGCCGCCGATGGGCGAGGGTGCTGCAATGTCGCCTGCAGCGCGCACGAGCAGCACAGCACCGCAGCACAGCAGGGTACAGCACACACAAGAAAAACACACGCAGGAACAGCACACACAGAAAAAGCATTCACGGGTCCGAAAAGGAGATAGAGGCTCAAAATATGTGATGCACGATGCCGAGGTATCGGGGTCCGAGCAAAGCGAGGACGAGGACTGCGGTAGTGAGAGGGCGAACTCACAAGACGAGACCTTCCTCGACAACCGATCTGTCTTGAGCTCGCAGCAGGCTCGCTACCGTGCAGTTTCCGACAGCCAATTCGGGCGACAGCAAGGCCCGCGCTCGCACGTCTCGCATGCAGACGAGCCAAAGACGAAGAAAGCGCGCCTCATGCCGAGGACACTGCAGGTGCTTTTTCGGCTCGGGCTGTACTGCGACTACACGCAGGTGTTTCCCTGGGCGCAGTACATCCCACGGATCTCGCACCTCGTCAGCCCGTACGGCCTGCATGCCACCCTGCAGGAGCCGCACGAAGTGACGGCGCAGGAGCATCCGGCCAACCCGTTCTTTGACGCAGAGGGCGCCGTCTGGTTTTCCGACCAAGACAAACAAGCGGACTTTGCCCGCCGATTTGCAAGCTACTCGATGTCCGCCTCCAGGGGTCAAGCCGAGCCGCTGCGCACCCTTGCGCGTATGCAGCTCCTCGGCGCGAGCGACGAGACGCACAGTTGCCACACCATGCCCGTCGCAGAGGTAATCGCTACACACAACGTGGTGAACCAGCGCGACGAGCTCGACACACAGCCGTGCCCGGACGTGTGCGACGAAATCGTCTGCAAGGGCGACTTCGTCACAGACTACAAGATGCGCAACTGCCCCCTCGGCGGCCTGCCTGGCCTGCCCTCGCTCGATCTCTTCGTGTTCGAGGAGGCCACTTCGAGCCTCGAGGTCGCGCAGCCGATCTTGCGGCTGTACAAGCACTGGAACTACGGCGCTTCGCGCCCGGAACTGCTGTCGAGTCCCATCCCCGCCGTCGAGTCCGAGGTTGTCGAGTTCTACCAGACCCCGCATTCGAACGCGAAGCATGCGCGCGTGTCCGTCTCCACCTCTCCGCGCAGCCGCCGCCTCGACGCGCGTGCAGTACTTGAGCACGTGCATCCCGACATCCGCCGCCAGCTCGACGCGCCCGCCGTGCTCGGTTGTAGGATGTCGCCGGCCGTCACCAAGTCGACGGCCGTCGACTGCATCGAGCACAGACTCTTCACGGCGCAGCTGCTCGTCGTGCCGAACCGGGTGCGCGACTGCCACGGGAAGATGCGCTTCGTCGTGTGCAGCGTCCTGCGCATCCGCAGCACCGTGCCCGGATGCGACCCGGTACTCGCTTTGCGCGCGCTCGAAGGCGCGCAGGGTTTCCAGGCGGACCTCGTCTTCGTGGTGCAGCGCATGGTGCGGCTGCTCGAGATGCCGCACGACGTGAGCACTGCCACGCTATTTGGCAGCTCCGGCGAAGCAGACCATGCCAACCTCGCCTGCATCGGTCACGAGGCCAACTTGCCCCTCGCATTTTTCAACTTCCTGCGAAGCCAGGGTATGTCCGCGCCGGTTCCGTCGCCCTTCGCTGCCGACTGGATGGGCCAGCGCATCGACGTGTACGACGCCGACGAGGTTGCGCTTTACAAAGAGTATCTCCGGGTTGTGTACTTCTCGCGCAACCGCTACTATGCGTACGTCATGATGCACACGCTGCAGGACCTCAAGGACCGCTCCAACGCGAAGCTCGAGCTGTCGACGACAAGCGTCGACTGGCGCCTCTTCTTCCCCGGCCACCACTTCCGCGCCGTGCCGAAGGCCGTCCTCCAGGCCGCCATGGCCCCCGCTCCCGCTTCCGCAGACGAGCGCGCGCACTTCGACGCCTTTGTAGCGGCGCAGCCCGACGCGACGTGCGTCTTCTTCGGGGCCGACCGAGCACCACACACGCGAGGCTACGTCTGCATGACCGCGCCGGTCATGCGCCCGGAGGACGGCCCCGAGGCCCGGAAGCTGCAGCAGCACAAGGCCTTCAAGGACGGCCCGAGCGCCGACGAGGAGCTACAGTGCGTCAACTACTGCTCGAAGCGCTTTGCCATGTACTCGGCCTTCGCGGTCTCGCTCCGCGACCCGTACGAGATCTTCCTCGAGCGCGAGACTCCGTACCCGACCGAGGCGAGCATGCGAGAAAACCTCGGCGCCCTCTCGTCGATCGAGCGCGAGTACTTTGCGCACCTCACGACCCCGCACGAGAACCACTCGTCGCTGCAGCGCGAGGCGATGAAGAAGCGCATCGTCGAGTCCGCCTACGGCTCTCGCGACAACCCCGTGCGGCATGAGCTTGCCGGCCTGCTCACATCGACCTTCGCCCACGCGCTCCTGCGCCACACGCGCGACGTCATCGCCGCCGCCCTACACAAGCTGCTGCACTTCTCCGTCAACACCCCGATTCCGCAGCTCCGGCACGCTGCGCGCTTCGTCCTCGATCTCCGGCTCCTGGACGACGCCCCGCCGCGCGCGAGCTCGCGCGACAACATGGCGCAGCAGCACCTGCGCGTGCACGACCGAGTCGCCCGCGGCGTGCCCAACGACGACGCGCAGGCCTCGCTCCGCGAGCTGCAGCAGTTCGCCAGCTTCAACTCCGAACTCAACTCCGTCAACTACGCCGTCCTGCGCTGGCTCACGCTCTCGCACGTGTCCGTGTGGTCGAGCACGGTCGACGGATGCTACGGCTACTGCATTCAGGTCTGCGACATGGGCAGCAGCGTGCGTGTGCGCGTGCCGAGCGCCAAGCGGCCCGGCGACTTCGACCTGCGCGACTGGGACAAAAAGACACCGGGCTCCGGCGTCGACACCGTGTGGAGCATGTTCGGCGAGTATGTCAACGGTTTCCCCAAGTTCCTCGCCCCGACAGACGCCCTCCGCACCTTCTTCAGCGGCAACAACTTCTGCGAGCTCTACCAGCACAAGTCCCTCATGGGCTTGAAGCGCCTCCAGGGCGTCGTCACGAACGCAAACGACTGCGTCATGGAGGGCATGAGCGAGCACGCCTCGAACCTTGGCGTCGTTGGCGCGATGAACGAGCTCAACAAGCTCGAGCAGACCGAGGAGAAGATCAAGGCGATCTTTTCGAACCTGGGCGAGGGCCTCGGCCAGTCTGGCGCGACGTCCCGCGGCGTCAAGGAGAAGCCCTTCTCGACGACCCTCAGCGGCGTCGTCGTCAACATCGAGACGCTGAACCCTCTGCAGATCCTCTGCCTCGCAAGCAATCTCATTTCCGAGCACCGCCCCGCGTCCGTCAACGAAGGCTCGCGCGTCGTCATGGTCACGTCGGGCTGCGACGACAAGTACGGCCGCATCGCCACCGCACAGACGCTGCGCCGCGCGCCGCAGTGCCCTCCGCGTCCCTTTGACCTCACCAACTACAACGGCGGCCGCTCGAGCAAACAGGACGTGCGCAAGGTCGACGACGTCTGCGTCCGCCGCAACATGAGCCTTTTTCTCATGGAGTACCTCGCCCGCGTCTTCGCGCTCGTGCACCGTGGGCTCTGTCTCCACCGCCACACGCGCGCCGGCTTCGGCATGCTGCTGTGGATGGACACCCGCAACTCCGTCGAGCTCCTCACCAAGAACCTGCGCAAGTCCGTCTACCACGACGAGGACCCCATGCAGCGCAACCTGGGCGGCTCGCTGGAGACCGCCATCTACGGCAAGTGGGTGCGCTCGGTCCTGCAGACATGCCTGCACCGCCGTCTGATGCAGACCCAGCAGGTCGCCGTCGACGAGCAGCGCACGCAGCTGCAGCACGTCGTCCTCGACGCGCTCACGACCTACATGCTCGTGCCCGTCACGACCGCGGTCGTGCTCTCGGCCATGCAGCTGTACCTCGCCTTGATCGTGCTCGACGTAGGCGTCATGCTCGCGTCCTGCCTCGCTCTGCACTACTTGTCGCTCCCGTGCCACTGTCCTCTGCACGTCCTCGCGCTCGTTGCGCGCGGACACCTAGAGGACCTCTCCGACGCAGAGCGCAAGCAGTACTTCAGCTTCGCTAGCTTCCTCCACAGCAAGCTCAATCAAAGCGTCGTGCCCTGCGGCTGCATGCATGACGCCTTCTCGCCCAACGAGCTCGCCGCAACGCTCACCGGGTGCTCGCCTCGCGCCGCGACCGACGCGAGGGCCGCGTCCCCGCCGAGCGTGTACCTATGCGACAAGTTCTTCGCCGACAAATCGCAGGCAGGCGCGCCCCGCGCCCCGTGCCAACCCGCCGAAAAAATGGCCGCGGTCTTTGCCGCCGCCCAGGCCGACGCAGACGCGCGCCTGTTCTGGACGGCGGCAGGCCAGGGCACGCGCATCCCGGTGCCCGAAGGCAACGCAGGCGGGCGCAACTACATCCGCTTTGACGCCCTCAACGTGTGTCCCTTTTTCTACAGCAGCATCCGCGAGAAGCTCTGCACCGACGGCTCGGCCTCGGCCCTAGGCGTCGTCATGTCCTTCCTCCGCCTCTGCGCCCTCGACTCCGGGAAATCGCGTTACGACCTCGTCGCGTGTCTGCTCCAGCCCCTCGCCGACGAGATTGGGGCCCCCGTCGCGGACATGCTTCCCGGTCTGCACTGCGGCAGCGCAGTCGCCGAGGCGTGGGCCGCCCCCATCCTCAGTGACAAGACGTGCGTCCAAGGGCAGATGCTAGACTGGGCCGTCTCTTCCGAAGGCGTCGGCCTCGCCCTCGACGTGCTCTGGTTCATCCTCTCGCAGGCCCTCTACGCGAGCGAGTGGCACCAGACCGACTCCGAGCGCGTCTCCGTCGTGCACACGCGCAACATGAGCGGCGCGGCCCAGGCCCTCGTCGGCCTCTACCTGCACGTTCATACCCCGAAGGCCGCTGTGCCGGCTTGCGTCGACGGCGGCGTCGTCCTCTCCGAACCTTCGCAGGACCCCGCGTGCGGCGGCGCGCCCATCGTCATCCCGTACAAGCCTCGCCTGCACGTCGACTCCGGCGGCGACGGCTGCTCGTTCCTGCACAAGTACATTCGCGAGCCGCGCGAAATGGCCGTCGTCCAGACCGACGACGGGCCGCTCCTTCTCAGCACGCACCTCGAGTTCCACGATCGCGACTCCAGCGCACTCGGCGAGGACGTACTCGCCCGCGGCGACATCTGCCCGTTCCCGCCGGAGTCTGTCGCCCACCTGCTCTCGCTGATGCCCAGCCTCATGCGCGTGTTCGCCCTCATGCACCGGCAGTACCCCGCGCTCGCCGGCGAAACAGGGTGCTACTGGCCCGTCGCCGTGCGCCTATTCGGAAGCTCCGCTGACGCACAGACGCTCGCATTTCCGGTCGCGCTCACGCAGCACGCGCTCGACGAGGAGATCCCGTGCGTCTCTTACAGGCACGGCTTCTGCTTCGTGCTCACGCTCCGCGCCGGCTACGTGCACCTCACGCCGGTGCAAGTCGACTGCACCCTCACGCACAGCGTCGCCGACGAAGCCTTCCAGACACACAACGCCTTCAAGCCGCTGCCCCTCACCGGCGAGACGCTGCGCTTTCCGGCAGAGCAGCTCTCGCACGCCATGGCCGGCGGGCTCGTCCTGCGTCCGACCGGCGCGGCATACGAGAAGCCGGGCCTACTGCGCGGACTAGTCCAACCCGACGGCGAGGCGATCCCGTTCGCATTCTTGCCAATCGTCCGCTTCCAGTGCCTACTTCTGCTGCAGCAGCTGGATGGCGGCTGGGACGCTTACAGCAGCACGCGCCCCGAGCCGCTCACCATCGGCGTGCTGCACACGCACCCGGACACCACCACCTTCCTGCTCCACGGCAACTACCACGTCCGCTTCTTCGACGCCGAGGAGCGCGAGTTCTGCGTGAATTTCATCTTCGCGTCGCAGTGTCTTCTCCGGGACGGACTTTCCGTGTTCTACACCTTCACGGCGGTTCAGTTCGAGCAGTTTGTCGATGCCGTTTGCAACATCGACGCCGCAGCGCCCAACCGGCACGTCGACTTGACACGCCGCTTCCGGACGTGCGAGCCCGGCGCCTTCGCGCTCCACTGCCACTACTGCCTCTCCGACGCGCCGCGCGACTCGCTCGCCGACACACACATACGCATCGCGTTCTCGGTCGGCACTGCGCGCGGCAAACGGCTCGACCTGCTGTATGCCGACGTCCCCCTCTTCGACGACGACAACATGAGCAGGATGCACCTCGGCGCACCGCCCGGCCCCAGCGTCCAGCATTTTGACTGGTAATTCGCGGATTCACGCGCGTCGGATTTGCATTGGCCGCGTATATAAGACATCCCCGCGCCCGGTATTCTCACGAATCAGAAACGATGTCCGGCTCCGCATATGCCAAACAATACGTGACAACGTCGGCGAATCGGGCCACAAAGCCCACCGCGCTCTCGGCCGCACAAACGAAACAGGCTACTGCGCTCGCGGCTGCGCTCGCGGCTGCGTTCGCGGCGGCTAATCCGCCTCCGGCTTTCGCGGCGGCTCATCCGCCGCCTCCGGCTTTTCCGTTTGCGCCTGCGCCTGTCGAGGAATACTCGCAGGTCGACATCACAACTTGTGATGTAGAAAACGGTTTCGTGTTTCCGGCGGTCCCGCTTCCGACTGTCAAGGTCAACTCGCAGGTCGGCATCATCACAACGGATGATGTATGGGACAGCTGTGCGTTAGGCTTGCCGGAGGTCCAGGCCCCGTGGCAAACTCTGGTCGATGATGTTGACGTTTAATAAAAATGTCAAGTCGCAGAAACGGCCGTCTCCTGCTCTCTATATATTGCACTGCGACAGCCCCTGCATGCTACCACGCCGCCGAAAGCAGGGCGCCAACGTCTTGTACTGGGCCTGCACGTTCGTGCCGTTGTGCGCCATCGTGCTTTCCTGCGTCGGCTTCGTCGTCACACGACTGCAGGTCTTCTCCGAGGCCCTCAACGGCGAGTTCCAACGGCGCGCGCAGGAAAAGTGGCTGCGCCGCGAGTGTGCGAAGCCGGAGTTCTACGCAAACATGCAGCTGCACGCGGACCTCTGCGACAAGGTCGAGGCCACCGCGCGCGGCAGCCCGTGGCTCGCCGCGCTTGCGCAAACCTTCGAAAGCACGTACCTCTGCGGGTACTCCCCGTGCGCCGTGCTCCTCGACTCGCTCCTCGACTGGATCGCCGCGCACGGCGTGCCCTTCCTGCTCGTCTTCGCCGCGCTCGCCCTGCTCATGCCCACCGTCCTCGTGCCCATGTACCGCCAGTGCCTCGTCCACGCCGCCGACGCGCGCCTCTCGCGGCAGGCCACCCGCGATTACCTCGGCCACCCGCTGTACCTCGAGCGCGGCGCGTACCCGCTGCTCAAGGAGGACTAGCAACCGAGACGCGCCTGCACAGCAAGCGATATAAAAGCGCCCAGCACAGCTTCCATGCTGCCGCCACGGCCGACGCTCATCCTGCTCCTCGCGCTCCTCGCGCACCCGGCGCGCACGTGCCCCGTCAGCGCTGTTCTCTCGTGCCCTGACGTGTACGCCGCCCTCGTCTCGCGCATCAAGTGCGTCGGCAGTGCTTGCGAGCCGCGCCTCGCACAAGCCGACTGCATGGAGCACGGCCTCATGCAGCGCCTCCTCGCGTGGTCCGCCGACGCCGGCATCCCCATGCTCGACGACCGGGCCGGCGGCGTGCGCTGGAACACCACGTGCCCGCAGCTCGCGGACCTAGTCGCGCTCGCGCTGCTCGGCCGCGCCTTCGTCGCGACGCAGTCCCCCGACGCCGTCTTCTTCGAGTTCAACACCGGCTCCAGCGCGCTGCGCCTGCGCCCGCTCAGCTGCGAGTTCCAGCGCCCGCTGTACTCCGTCGTGCTGCTCACCGCCCTCCTCACGCTCGCCGTCATCCTCGGCTCGCAGTACCTTCACGACAAGCCCGCCGTCGAGGACAAGCTCGCGTGACGCGTGGGCGTCGAACTCCAGGTGCGGGTACTCCGCCGCAAAAATCGACTTGAGCTCCAGCACCCGCGTCCGCGGAGACGCAATCAGGCTCATCGCCGCGGCGCCACTCTGCCGCAGCTCCAACACGCGCTCGACTGTCTCGTCGTGCACACAGCACAGACTCTGTTTGCTCTTGCACTCGCCCTTTGTCCGCTTGTACATCAGCTGCCATCAAACATCATTAATACCAACGCGAGCAGGCATTCACAACAACAGCAGTACTAGCAGGGCGTACCAGGAACTTGTTCGACGTGCGCTGCTTCTCCAGCCACAGCCGCAGCGGGATACGCAGTTTCTTCGTGCCGTCCTCCATCAGCTCGTAGTTCTGGAAGTTGCGTGTCAGTCGGATGTGCCGGAAAATCGCCTTCTCGAGCTTGAAGCTCGGTTGGAAGAACTGCTCGTTCACGCACACCGCAGGGATCTGCGTCTCGAACGTCGAGTTCTTGCGCTGCAGCCAGTACACGTAGCGGTCATTCTTCTGCATCAGCTCGATCAGCGCGTGCACGCTCACGCGCTCGACCGTCGCCGCCACGCCGGCTTTCACGATCTCGTAGCTCGAAACGTCGATCAGGCGCATTGTCGACGCCCCGCGGCGCACACGACAGAACACTTTGCGTTAAAAAGGAAGACGGCGAGTATGACAGAACCGTCGTTTATTGAATAAACAAAAGTATCTCTTAAGCCAACCGAAGTCATTCGCCTATGTTAACGTTGTCAATATACTTCACGCACCGAGCTCCAGCACGTGGTATTTCGCCTCTGCCGACAGCAGCTGCGGAAGACGCACCGCGTACTGCCACGCACAGTCCAGGCCGTGCGCGTTCTCGTCCGGCTTGCACAGCACCTCCGAGGTGACCCACGCCTCCGACCACACCCAGTGCGTTCGCACGATGGACGAGCGGCTCCTGCTCGTCGCAGAGATGCCTTCCCACAGCCGCCCAAAGCGTCCGAAGCAGTCCATGTCCACCAGACTCACACCCCGCAACTTGACAGCGTCGAACAGGCGCACAACCACGCGCCCGTCCGCAGCGCGGGCCGCGAAGCCGTACACGATGCTGTCCGCGCCGACAAAGTGCTCCATGCTGTAGTCGCTGCGCGCCGCAAAAAGCCCGTCCTTCCACACAAAGGTGTTGCCGTCCCGGTCGACGACGAATGCCAGCACCACCGCGCCCGTCGGCACAAGCGTCGCCGCAGCCTGGTGGCCCTCTTGGATGGCCTGAACCGGCTCGCCTTTCTGCGCGTACGCCACGTACTCGCTCCGGAGAAACGTCTGCGGGCACCCGGCTACGTCGCTCGTCAGGATCACCTCGTGCAGCGCGATGTCCTGCATGACCGGCCGCGACATCTGTCTCTTTTCTGTCTCAGAGTTGGGGCCGGTTTATAAAGAGGCGTGGCCTTTCAAAAACGAAAAAAACGAAAAAGAGGCATAAACGTTTACGCCTCTTTTTCGTTTTTTTCGTTTTTTGTCCCCGCTCTCGCCAGCTGGCATCCGTCGCGGAACTTGCGGATGTACTCGGTAATTTTCAGCAGGTCGCGACTGCACACGTCGACCACCTCGTTGTGTCCCGTCTCAAGCAACAGAGTCGGATACTGGCTCTCCGGCGCAATGTGCTTCTTGAGCAGATGCGAATGCTCCACCGTCACCGTCGTGTCGTCCTTGCCGTGCACGATCGCGATCGGACACGCCACCTTCCCGATCTCAGCCATGTTGTCGAATAGCACCCAGTCGAGACGCCGCAGAACCCACTGCGGCACGTTCTGCCGTTCCTGCAGCAGCACGCGCGCCCCTGACGCCAGAGGCGCGAGCAGAACCACCCCGCTCACGCGGCACTGCGCCTGCGCCGCGCGGTACACCGTCGGTACCGAGCCGAGCGAGTGCCCCAGCAGGAAGATGCGCGACTGCGTCCAGCCGTTCTGCAGACACGCCACAAACACCGCGTCGATCGACGCGAACATCTTCGCCTGGGAGGCCTGCGTCCCGCTCGAGTGTCCGTACTGCGGGTAGTCGTACACGAGCACGTCAACATGTAGCGCGCTGCTGAGATGTTCGCAGAAGCGGTGTGTCGCCCCGATGTCCGAGCCGTTCCCGTGGCTGAAAATGAAAACGTCGTTCTCGGACCGCGCACCCTCCCCGTAGCTGAAGCGCGTCACGACCCGCGTATCCGGACTGTACAGGCGCATCGCGACACTGTCCCCGTCGCGCGTCTGCGCGAACAGACACACGTTGCGCAAGTAATTCACGGCAGGCGGCCGGTACACGCTCGCCTGCACCAAACGCTCCACGCCGCATCGCACCAACCCGACGGTCTTCTCCCGCATCCATTCCATCTGCTGCATCCGCGGCTCGCGCGCTTGTTTTATAGCCCGCGCCCGCCGTTCGCGTTATGCGGTCCGTTTATATATGCAGGGCGGTTCAACTGCCAAGACACTCCTCCATCGTGTCACCCACCCCGGCCAGAATCGCCGCGACGACGGACACAAACACCCCCAGCACCTCGCCGACGAACATCAGCCCGCCCAGCGCAAGCATGTCCACCTTCGCGTGCGGCAGCATCAGCACGCACGCGCCCCACGCCGCCACCGCTGTGAGCGCCAGCAGCGGCTGCACCGCCGCCCGGTAGATCAACACCTGCGGGTGTCTCTCCAGCGCGTGCCACTGCGACCACAGCATGTGCAGCAAGCACGTCTGCGTCACCGCGACGTCGTACTGCCGCACTCCCGAAGCCTGCAGCGCCAGAAGCGTCGCGTGCACACCCACCAGAAACAGCAAACTCTGCACGACGTACGCGGTTGTCTTCGGGCGGTCTACGACGCAGCGCAGCAGGCTCGGCAGAACGCTGGCAAGCGTCACGAACGAGACCGCCGCGAACAAGTGCTCGTGCCTCGCGGCCGCGCCCTCCCCGGCGTACGAGCGCAGGGTCACCGCGCACACCGTGCATGCCTTCAGCGTCCACGGTATCGCACGCGTGAACATGAGCATGTCCTTGTCGTCCCCTTCCTATATTCTCTTTGTACCGCTTGTCTTTTTTTGTGCCGTCTCGTGTTTTTTTCTGTGCCTAAAAAACGCTTCCTATCCATAGCACGGACGCAGCCGTCACACGCGCATGCTGTACTCTATACGCTGACGCTACATGCAGGCGGCGCTGACGGACTACGGACTGACCGCCGACGGACTACGGCCTGACTATCTGCGCATGCCATGTGCGTCTGCGTCGCGTCTGTGTCGAGATCTGTAATCTATGTCCTGCGTGATCTTCAATCTATGTCCTGCGTGATCTTCAATCTATGTCCTGCGTGATTTTCAATCTATGTCCTACATGTCGCGTCTGTGTTGTAATACACGCACTTCATGTCCTAGATGCCATCTCGTCCGTGTCCTGGTGCGAGAAGACAACGCCCGAAACAACAAGCCGCTAGGAGCCGTCGACGCGCCGCTTCAGGTAAGTATGGCCTGGACAGAGCGTCCCCCGGGTGCGAGTCCCGGCGGGCCCACCTCACACGCACTCACCCGCGCACGCCCAGTAGTGTCAGCAACACTAACACGAGGTCCTCGTTCAGCCCGAACCGCGCCTGCGTGCACGCCGCCCGGATAGCCGCTGCATACTCGCCCTCCCGATGCCTAGGGCACGCCAGCCACTCCGCCCCGTCCCACGCCACGCACTGCTTGAAGTTCGCGTGCAGCAGCTCCGAGTAGTGGCTGTTATGTCCGGTCAAGAGCACGCGCCGCAGCATCTCCTCCATGCTCGCGCGCAGCTGCACCTCGCAAACCCTCGTCGTCTCGTGGAAAAACATGAAATTGTGCTTGTTGATGATGCGCATGATGCGCGTGTTGAGCTCGTGGGCGTACAGCGCGCCGATCCCTTTCGTCGATGTCAGTACCAGAGGCAGCGCCCCGTCCACGATCTCGTCGAACGTCGAGATGCCTAGCATCAGCCTGTCTAGCTCGGTCCACATGAACGCCTGCGAGTTTCCGATCCGGCGGGCACGGAACCTCGCGCTGACGACGTGGTGTGTGAGCGCGCAGTACGCCTGCAGCAGGCCAAGGCACAGGGCCAGCAGCTCGGCCTCCGACTCGTACTGGACTAGAGGAACTAGAAAGTCGGTTGCACGCAACATAGACATGTCTGACAAAACGTTTATATACAATCAATTGCCTGCCGCCGCATTTGTGCCGGCAATAACAATGGCCCCGACCTGCAAGGCACTCCACGCCGTTTGGGCCACGAACACCGTTATCGAGCCTCCGCCCAAATAAGTCACCATACTGGCAACAGAAGTCGAAGACGAAGTTTTTTCATTTACCTCGACTCGCTCTGGTTCAGACTCCGGTTCAGGTGTAGACCTCTGCTGTGTGTTCCGTTCAATCACTTGAATTATCATGAACCAAAACAAAAGGCATACGACAAATTTCACAAGGAACGACACAAATGACTTGAAAGACATCTGCGTTTTCGTACTCTGCTCAGATTCTTTGCGAAGATATTCTTGGAGAATCTCATCAAAATCCGCTTCAAGCTTCTTCAGCTTGCGGGCGCGCTTGTCGATGGCAGGCGGCACAATGGGGCTCGAGTCGATGGCAGGCGGCACAATGGGGCTCGAGTCGATGGCAGGCGGCACAATGGGGCTCGAGTCGATGGCAGGCGGACCATTGGGGCTCGCAGACATCCTGTCGTCGTGCGATGTTGTCGCATCCGGCCTCTTAAATACAGACGCCGCCCTATTTCGCCGAGTGCCCGGCGCGCTCCAAATTGGTCTTTTACGTCGTCCTGCTCCCGCCAAATTCAAGATTTGCGTCGATTTGCGTCGCACAAGATTCGCGACGGTTTGCGTCATGTCCGTCGTGCTCAAACTCACCATCACCGCGTACAGCACCTGCGGGATAGCCATCAGCCGCGACAGCATCGCCGAGAGCCTCAGCGACATCCTCTGTGGCGTCGCGGCCACGACCCGCGCGCTCTGCGCCCACGCTCAGGCGCCGACTTGTGCACTCGTCGTCGTGCAGCCCATGTCCGCCAAGCGCCGCCTCGACGTCGACGCGGAGCTTCCCGTCGGGAACATCGACATCATCAACATCTGTGGGCGCATCACCCACTTGCACGCCAGCGGCTGCGTCGTGCACCCGGCGTGCGAGCCACTCATGGTTCTGAACAACGACTCCTTCGGCCTGCGCACTGGCGTCTTCACCATCTTCGGCAACTTCATGACATCCGAGAGCAATCGCACCACGCTATTCCGCGGCGCCCGGCGCAGCAGCGACGTGCTCATGGTCGCAGATCACATCTTCAAACCCGATTGCGTCGAGGCCATCATCATGCACATGGTCGTCGCAAAGGCGCGCTTGCCGCACGCCGTCATCGTCGCAGCCGAACAGTTTGACCTCGCTCTTGGCGACCGCACCCGTTGGCTCCTCACCTCCGTTTCCATCTCCGAGGACATGACCTACATGCGCCCGCTGCACCTGCAGCTCCTCGACGGCCGCGGCACAACCGTCCTCCTGCACATCTACAGCTCCGGCGTCGTCTTCTTCTTCGTCACTTGCCCGGACACACCGCTCTCCGTCGCTGAGGAGCGCCGCATCGCCGCGCAGTGCGCCGACATCTACGTGTGTCTTGCCGCAGTCTGTTGACGTTTTACACGAAAGCTCTCGCGCAGCCGCCGCCGCTTGCCCTCGTCCAGCGCGCAACGCAGGCTACCGAGTTCGTTCTGCACCACAAAGCACGACGTCGAGAACCCGGCCACGTATCGCCGATCACGCCGCGCAAGGCTCGCGTGCTGCCGTCCGTCCATGTACTCGTGCTCGCCTGCCAGAAGCACGAGATGCACCTTCGTGTGAGCACTCGACTCCAGCCACAGGTGGCACGCGTCGTCGCTCCACGTTGGCAGAACCACCACAAACGTCACCGGCACCGGCCACGTCAGCATGCACGTGAGCACCTGCTGCAGCCGTGCCATGCACTCCTCCACAAACGGCGGGTTCGCATAAAAGCAACCGCCTTCAACCACGAGCGGCGACGTCAGCGCCTCGAAGAAGCTGCCCTGGCTCCCGAAAAAACGGTCGTCGTTGAACGCTGACCAGTACATATCCGCGTTCCGGTTCAGCGGCGAGGCAAAGCACTCCTTTGTTACCCCAAAGTCATCGCGCAGCACCGCGAACGTCTCGCGCTTCACGCTGCATTGGTACGTCGGCCCATCGAGCGCCTCGTACCGCTGTAGAAGGCAGAACACGCGCTCGTTGAAAAGCGCGGCCTCGCCTTTGTCCGTATTCATTCTGTACAGCCGCCGCAGCTCCTCGAGGTGCGCCGCGCTCACTGTTGCACACTCGGTGCCCCACATCACGCCGCGGTCGACGCCCTTGATCGATACGTGCACGTTTCGGCACGAAGCCACAGTCGACTCTGGCTTCGCCCACAGCGCCTCTATGCGCCCAACCGCGTTGCTGCTCGCCGTGCAGAGCGCCCTGCACACATTCCGCACTTGCTCCGCATCGACGCCCACCGCCCGCAGTTCCCTGCACAGGCTCGCGTCGTAAGACACGCGAGTCGGCAGCAGAGCGTCCCGCGCGTCTGCCCTTCGCTCCAGCAGGCTGCTCGAAAACAGAAAGCGCGCGAGGGCGTTGTGTGGCTGCTCCTGGATGAGCCTGCACTGAGGCGTCTGTTGCACAAGCACTTCCTTCAGCCACTGCACCTCTCGCTTCCGCGCCACCGCGACCGCTGGCGTGTCCTCTGCCACCGACATGTTTGCGCGTGACTATGCTTATATAACCTCAATGCCATTAGCACAGTTTATTGTTTTATTCACAAACAACGCATCTCAGAAACCCTTCAAGTCTTTCGCGAACTCCTCCCACATGTTCCCGGCCGGCGCCTCGACGCAGCTGCGGTCGCCCTGCTCCTGCTGCCGGTGCTTCTCGCCCACCGTGCGGCTCGCGCTCGAGCCGTACAGGTCGTCGACCTTGCTCTTCAGTTCGTTGTTCTCGAGGCGCAGCTTGCTGAGGTCGTGCTCCTGCCGCTCGTGCAGCGACGACGCCGCGAGCATCATCCGCCACACCCCGTTCTCCTCCGCCGACTTATTGATCAGCTTGTCGAGCCCGCCCTTGAACTCCTCCTTCACCGTCTCATCCTTCGTCTCGACGGCGTCCATCCACTTCTTCATCAGCGTGTCCATCGCCGCCTGCATGCCCTCGCGCGTCTTCACGCTCAGCCGCTCCGCTCGCGCGTCGGCGTCCTTCAGGCGCTGCTCGAGCTGCGCCTTCGTCTGCTCGAGCTGCGCCTTGCTCTGCTCCAGCATCTTGATGTGCTGCAAAATGTTGCCCTCAGGCGCATGTCCCTCATCCTTCTTGCTGGTATCGCCTTCTGACATGCCTCCGCAGCGCACATCTTAAATATTAGCGCCGACCTTTCCCCGTTTTCCCGTCTTCTGACTCGACGCAATGCTCTTCGTCAGCATCGCCAGCATGTCGCTGGAACTAGCCTTTTTCGCGCTCGGCTTTTCCACGAGCGCCTTCTCCGGCGCCGCGCGAGGCTCCGCGCGAGGCTCCGCGCGAGACTCCGCGCGCGTCTCGGCCGCCGCGCGCCCCCGCTGCACAATTTCCTTTTCGCCGAGCTGCTTCAGCACATCCGTCGTGCCGCGTTGGATCGCCTCGTGCTTCTGCAGCCGCAAGCCATACTCCGCCTGCTGCGCCGCAATCCGGTCGAGCGCGGCGTGCACGCTCTGTAGATCCGCGCCGGCGCCGCTCGACGCCACCGGGATCTGCCGGCGAGACAGCGCCTCGCTCTGCACGCACAGCTCGCTGATGAGCCGCTTAAGGTTTCCGATCTCCTTATTCGTCTCGACATGGATCGCATTGTGCAAGCTCACTTGCTTCTCCGCCGCATTGCCCTTCTTGCTTAGCTCGACTAAACTTTCGACCGTCCTCACCTGATTCTGCTCGTGCGTCGCGCTGGTCTGTTTGATTCCGTCGACCTTTTTCTGCAGATCGAGCACACGCTTCCCGGCCTTCTCCAGCACCTGCGTCTGTAACCCGCTGTCCTTCTTCACTGCCAACACCTGTGCTCCCGTCTCCAAGTGCAGCTCTGAGTGCAGCCCCATCTTCTTCTTCAATGCCAACACCTGTGCGACCGTCTCTGCATGCAGCTCTGAGTGCAGCCCCATCTTCTTATTTGATGCCAACACATGTGCGCCCGTCTCTGCGTGCAGCTCTGAGTGCAGCCCCATCTTCTTATTTAATTCCAACACATGTGCGCCCGTCTCTGCATGCAGCTCTGAGTGCAGCCCCATCTTCTTCTTCACTGCCAACACCTGTGCGCCCGTCTCCAGCGCAACTGCCGTTTGTAGCCCATTTTTCTGATCCGACGCACGCGCCTGCTTCTGAAGCGCCTGCACTTGCTTGGCCAACTCCACCGCCACCTGCGTTTGCAGCCCGCACTTGCTCTCCGCCGCAAGCGCCGTCTTGCGTAGGTGCAGCACGCCTGCCGCGGTTTCCTTGTGCAGCTCCTCGTGCAGACCCGCTGCCTTCTCCATGCCCTTCAGCTTGCCTTCCAGCGCCTGCGTCGCCGCACCAGTCTGCAGCACCTTCTTGCCCACCGCCTCGTGCAGCTTCGAGTACATCTTCTGCTGCTGCAGAATCTGTCCAACCGACTGCACCGTCTTCTCCAGCGCATGCTGCACGTCCGTCACGTGCTGTCCTTGCAACTCCAGGATCCGCGCGTGCACCGCAAGCCGCTTCTCCATGTCCGACGACGTCGTTGCGTGCATCTCGCTGTCCAGTGCGCGCAGCGTCTCCTTGAGGCCTGGGATCTGCAGAAGAACCTCCGGGTCCACTGCAGCCTGCGGCGCGCGAATCTCCTTGCTCGCTGGCGCCTCCTTGCTCGCCGTCATCTTGCGGTACGCCTTCGCCTCCTCGTCCGCGCACGCGCCACTCTCCAGCTTGATGCGCAGAGCTCCGTTCGGCCGCAGCGCCGGCTCCGCCGCCGTTAGCCGCAGGATCGCCGGCAGGTCCATTGTTTTCGTCTTCTCTGGCGCGAAGTCCATCGCTGTCTTGCTGCCTACGTCACTGCCCATTGTCGGTGTGTACATGGACATGCGCTGCCGCCGCCAGTGTTAAATATGAATTGGACTCCGTTTGTGTCCGCGCCCGCACTGCACAAATCCTATGCGCGCGCGGCGCGCTTCCGAGCAAAGCATCAGTGCGTCCCGGAACCACATGTCATCGGCCTCCAGGTTCCGAATCACGCCGGACAGGTACTGCCGCCGGTCAATGTCCATCGGCACCCCGGCGCACACGTGCAGGTGCAGCTGGAACACGCTCGGCAGGTAGTGAAAGTACAGTCGAAACTCCTTGGCGGCCGACGGCGCGTGTCGCGTCGTCAGGAACGCCCGCACCGCGCCCTGCACCTCCCGAAGCATCCCGACGTGCCGCTGCCGCAGGTCCCGCACCGTGTGCAGCGTCAGGTCCTTGAAAATCACCAGGTACCGGCTAGTCTGCCCGACCCACGATGTCCCCTCCACCATCAGCCACTCGGCCTCGTCGATGAACAATGTCTCGTTCGGCGCGAACCGCCCCGCGATCAGCTCAAAGATCCAGCGCTGCTTCTCGTTTTCTCGGTTGGACTGGATGCGCGCCGCAACCTCCTCCGCGCCAAACGTCTCCGGACAGCACACCACGCTCGCCCGCCTCGTGCACTCCGCCTCCTCTTCGAACGCCCTGAAAGACACGCAGCTCGCCAGCGCGAGTGCCCGCTGCCCCCGCCCTCGCCCCGCCCTCGCCCCGCGCTTGAACCTGCCCGCCTCGCACTTGTCCGTCGCGCAAATATCCCCCGTGACATCCGACCTGAAAATCAATCCCGCCATGTTCTGATATTAACCGGTGCGTGTAATATACCATGCGCTGCATTATCGCCTTTATTTGCAGACTACTTCTTTTGACGCTCTACGTCGTTCTCGGCCGCTACGAGCACGAGGCGACGCCTCTCGACGTCGTCGAGCGAGCCGTCGTCACCTGCATGCAGGTCTGCTTGCTTGGCGTCGCCTGGATCCTCTACGAGGCCTGCGCCTTCGTCGTTCGCGCCCTTTCTCGCAGCACAACATACGACCACGTGCTCGCCAACGACGCAGACCCCCTGCTCGACGAGCCCGACAACCCCGACCCCGCCCCCGACGCCTGCCAATCGCTGCCATCGCTGCCCCCGCTGCCCGCAGCCATCACCTTCGAGTCCCGCGTCGCCCTCGGCAGATACATCGCCAAGGTGCACCTCGTCGGTGTCGTCGTCTGGACGACGATGCTCTCCATCGACTACGCCCTCTCTCAGACGAGCTTCGTCTTCCTGCTCGGCATGCTGATTGGCAACGTCTCTGCAGTCCTCGCCGCCGGCGCCGCGCACCCCGACCTGTCTCTCTGCGTCCTCGCTCTCTACTGGGGCCTCGCCGCCTCGCTCGTCCTTCTCTACCTAGCCCGCGACGGCGCCTCCGCGCTCGCCGAGACCGAGACCGAGCTCGGCATGCCCGCCTCACGCCTTGAGTGGTCACAGTTCCTCGTCGCCGTCAACGTGCTCCTCTCGCCGGCCTCGTGCGGCTTCAGTTGGACCTTCTGGATGGACGCGCGCACGCTGCTCGCACACTACCGCACCTCTCTCTACACGAGCGTTCTGCTCAGCATCCCAGTCCTCCTCTTCGTGCGCGCCACATACATCGCCGACATCCTCGCAAAATACAGCCCGCCCTGGCTCGCCCACGTCGTCACCACCGAGCCCGTCCTCAAGTTCATGACCATCTATGTCATGACGCTCTCCCTTGACGCCGAGAGCGTCGTCGAGATGCTCGTCGTCAACACCTGCGTTGTCGGTATCTGCTACGTCGCCTTCGAGCCACACGACCCGTCCTTCACCTCCGCAGTGCTCGTGCTCGTCGCCTGTCTCCTTGTCCTGCACGCCGCTCGCCTCGTGCGCCGCGCCGTGCTTGAGCGCCGCGCCTGCGGCCCGAACGTCTTCGTCGTCGAGGACGCCGACCAGGCAGACGAGGCGCCGACCCCGCGCCCGAGCCTCGCCTTTCCCTTTCGCGCCGCCACTCGCCTCGCCGTCGCCGTGCGCGCCGCCACACAAAACACACGCACAGACACACACAAAACACACGCGCTTGCAAGCGCATCCTTGTAGTTGCCGCTTTATTTTTTCAGTACAAGCAGGAAAGACCTAGTCCTAGTCCGAGTCCGAGTCCGAGTCGGACCACTCGCTTTCCTCAACAGTGCCGTCCAGCAAATAGACTCGTTGGAACGTCGGCTTGACGTCGTAGACGGTATCCAATTTGACAAGCCAGCCACCATCCGCTATAGCCTGCACTTCGACCTCAAAACAGCACAGCGAGGGCCCCGCGCGCACATAGAGACTTTCATCGCGATGCAGGGTGAAAAACGGAGACTGCTCGACGAGCCGCTTCAGCTCCTCCACTTCCGACTGCAAGAACACGCGTTCACAGAAGCCAAGAGTCACGTCCGTGAGCTCGAATGTACACTTTTTCATCAGCTCCGTAAAATCGCCCACACATCGGATCATAAAGTCACATTCCGATGTGAGGAGCACCCACAACTCGTCGTTCGGCGTCAAGCTGACACGAGCGCCACAGCCGCGCGCTAGCTTGGCCGATTCCTTGCACACTGCGAACCATTTAAACACACTCGATTCCTTCAGAAGCTCCTTCCAGATTTCCGCGGGAAACCCGACGTTCACGATCGTGGTCGGCATGTGGCGTGCAGGCCGTGGATGTGTGCTCTTTCTTTAGAGGCTTTTGTAGGCTGTCTCTCGCGAACTTTCTAAATTCAACTTTCAACGCGAACTTTCAAATTCAACCGGATTTAGCCTAAAATTCCCACAAGTCGCGGCAAATTCTGAGACCCGCGGATCACGAAGCGCGGACCTGCTTATATATTAGCACGTCGAGCCGCCTGCATGGAGCTCCGCGTCCAATTCTACAACCCCGAGCAGGACCGCGACGGCCTGCTCAACAAGCTCGTCGCGTACGCCGACCCGCCTTACTGCCACTGCGAGCTCGAGTTCGCCAACAACCTATCCTGCGCGGTCTACATGGGCGGCTTAGTCCACATCAAGACGCGTAACTTCGACCCCGCCAGCTACGACTCGATCGCCGTCAGGTGCACCCCGCAGCAGCACGCCGCGGCCCTCGAGCTCGTTCAGCGCCTCGTTGCCGACCACCAGGCCTTCAGCACCCGCGCAATGCTTGCGTCGCGCTTCCGCGCCGTCCCCGCGCCCGACCAACGATTCCACACCTGCTGCTCGAAGCTCTGCGCCGACGTTCTCCGCGCCGCAGACGCCCTGCCGCCTGAGTCCGTCACCGGCCCCCTCACGCCAAGCCGTCTTTACCACGCCATGGCCACACCGACCGTCGTCTGCGACAGCACCGTCATCGACTTCGCGCCACGTGCGCCCGATTTATAAATTCCCGATTGATAAATTACCGATTGATAAATTTCCGATTGATAAATTCCTTTTTTACACGCATCCACGCCCAGCGCCACCTGCCCGCCGTGCCCGCGCACATGGCCGCGCACAGCACCAGCCAGCGCGTGCTCGACCTCTTCTTCAACCCGCAAGACGTGCTCCTCACCACCGAACTCTGCGTGCGCTCGATCAGCGACTGCGTTGGCGACCCGCTCACCGTCTTCGGCAACCTCGCGATACAGACCCCCGTCTCCTGCACGCTGACCAGCGTCGGCCTCTTGCCCTTCAGCAGCGACATGCGTGTCCTCGTGCCCTTCTCCCGCATGACCGTCGCCCAGCTCGAGGGCCTCCGCGTGCTCGCGTCCTCCTCGAACGCCACGCATCCCGCCGCGAACCGCTACAAGCACCAGCACGGCGGCCTCACTGTGGTTTGCCAGGGCGACTCCCGCCGCGTTTTCGCCGACGCGGCCCTTATCCTTTACGCCGTCAACGTGCTCATCCTGCGCGCCGTCGACGGCCGCTTCCTCGACGTCGGCGCCGTCATCAACGTCACGCAGCAGCGAATCATCGCGAGCATCCAAGTCCACCGCTCGCAGCTCGCGCTCGCCGACGACCTCACGCGCAAGTACCTCGCCGCTCGCCAGTCTACCGCGCCCCCGCCGTGAGTGCAGCCGCCGCGACCGCCAGCAGCGCGCACAGCGCACATGCCAAAGCCCACTGCCAAGCATCCATCCCGCGCATCCCGGCGTCTTATATATGCACCAAACGGCACAAGACCACGTATGTATATAAACGCGCCCGCGACGGAGGCAATGAACGCGCCACTCTTCGCCGTCGCCGCGCCCTCGGCCATCGTCGCCGCAGTCGCGCACCTCTTCACCGCCTACTTCCTCTCGCGCAAGCCCGAGAGCGACAGGCGCGTCGCGTGGGGCCCCTTGTTCGCCCGGGGTCCCTTTTCCTGCTTCGTAGTCAGCTACGTCGTCTCCGCAACTGGGTGCTGCATCAGCTTCTTCCTCTTTCTCCAGCTGCCACAGCCAGAGTATCTCTCGCTCCTCATCTTTTTCTTCTGGAACCTCAGCGTCGCCGTCTTCGACTACGCCTTGCTCCACAGTCAAGTCGCCATGGCCGGCGTCTGCGTCGTGTCCAACTGCATCTGCGGCATCATGCTCTTCGCCTACACCGGCGTCGTCTTCGGCTTCACTGCCTCTGAAGCGCTCCCGCCCGCCGTCGTCGTCGCACACCTCGGCAACGCCATCGGCGTCGTCCACGTCACCGTCCTCGACTTGTACGTCTGGTACGACGCCTGGCGCAACGCCCTGTACCGCGCCCGCCCGCCGGACCTCCTCGCCCTCTGGGCCGGCGCTGCTGCCCCGGAAAACAGCTCCAGTCCCTTTTCCAAAACGATGCCAGTCGTCTTGTACACGGAGCAGATGCGCCTCTGACGCTGCGCTTGAGTGTTTACATGTAGTATTAATAAGGCCTCACGAGCTCAACTCACTCTCGCTCCGCATGAACGCGTCCTCCTTCCACACCACCCCGATGTTGTGCGTGCGGCACAGTCGCAGCACCGCCCGCACCGACTCCAGCACCTCGAGCTCCGCCCAGTTGAGCACCGCCTCGTCCCGAAGCCGCGCGCCCACATCCGCGATACACCGCCGCACACCCTCGTCGCACTTCACCGTCGAAAGCCGCGCAAACTGGTCGAACTCTTCAAGCACTTCCTCCGACACCGCGTCCAGCACCATGCGCCCGCCGCAGTCCCCTTAAATACTTGCGCGGACGCCGCATCAAATCGACTTCTCCGAGGTGTACGCCAGCAGCGGCATCAGACACACCACGGGGTTGTTCCTGTTGAAGCCAAGCACCTCGCAGCGCCTCAAAAAATGCTCTTCCGGGAACAGCGACACGTGCGCCCCCGTGTCCTCTGCGTCGCAGACAAGCGTTGCGTTCCCGCTCCGCACACAAGACACAGATGCGCCCCGCGCAGCGAAGTTGTCGTGGTACCGCACCGTCGCCGTCGGGAAGCACGCTGCCGGCTCGCTCGCATTGAACACTGTCCCGTACGCGTGGCCGCCAGCGTTGTCCGTCGGCCCCTGGAACAGCCAGAAGCCCTCGCCCGCGTGCATCTCGAAAAGCACGCCGTTTTCCGATTTCTCCAGAAAACACCCCGAGTTGACCACGTGCACCGCGTTGCGGGTGCTGTCCAGCAGCACGTCGTTGCGGAACGTCACCGTCGTCGGATGCGCCGCCCGCTTCGTCTTGCTCGGGTCCTCCTGGTCGATGACGCACACCACGGGAAGCTGCAGCGCCTCCGCCACCATCGCAGCCACCCGGTTGTGGTTCCGCACGGTCGCCGCCCGCAGCCACTGCGTCTCCTCCGCCTCCACAAACTGAGCGCACGTCGTGCTCGTGCACGCGTCCTGCCACAGCCGATACATCTCGTCGTCCGCAAACGGCAATGACCCGCTTACCACGATGTACAGCTTGTGCTCGATCACATCCTTCGTGTTCTTGCGCACGAACGCGTGGTACACCCCGACCTTCTCCGGCAGCTGCTCCGCCCACACCCGCCCGTCGCTCCGATGGTGCGCCAGGAATGCCAGCACGCCGTGCGCGCCCTCCTCCTCCTCCTCCGCGATGCAGTCGAACCCCGGCGCACTCGCGCACTGCGCCGCCCGCAGCCGCGTTACAACCGCCGTCAGCGCCTCGCGCCCCGCCCCCTTCTCGCACAACAGCCGCAGCACCAGCGCGTTGAAGCTCAAGTCGTCCGCCGACCGCACCTCGTACATCGCCGTGCAAGAAAACAGTGTTTTCGGCACCGGCATCACCCGCGCCAGGTCCGACGCGCTGCACGTGAAGTGGAACCCCGCCAGCTCCAGCTCCTCGTTCATGTGCACGTTCGGCAGCAGCCGAACGTGCGTCTGCTGCGACCCCGCCACCACCGCCTCCACTGCGTCGCGCTCCAGCTCGCTCAGCGCGAACGTCGCCGTCGAGGCGTTCACGCGCGCGTGCGTCCATGCCTGCGTCGCGCGCGTGCTATCGCCGCCTTGTCCATGCGCCATCTGTCGCCCGCGTTACGTGGCATATACGGAACCGCCCCGCTTTGCCGATTCTGGCCGTTTCGCCTCGCGCACCACGTATTTTTTCAGCACCGGGTGCATGCGCGCCCACGCCTCGTTCAGACACGACATGTCGCGCCCGCCCGTCAGCACGATCCGCCCGCTCCGGAAAATCAGCAGCACCACCTTGCTCTCGCTCGTCCGGAACACGAGGCCCTGTCACCAAAGACACACAAAATAAGAGACCCTGTTGTGTACATTCAAAGATGTATTCGCCGCGTAAAATAAACGAACCGGAAACATGCGCCGCTGGAAGGTGCACTCGATGTTGTGGTCCGCATAGAAGCGCGGCAGGTCCACGTGCGCGTCCGCCAGCTCCATGTCCGCGTGCCCCACGATGTTCTGCATCCGGATGCTCTCCACCCCGAAGTACACCCCATGCATGTGCCGCCGCAGCAGCTCCACCACCACGTGCACCGCGCGGATACACGCGATGAAGTCCCGGCACCCCGTCAGCACGCACTTCCCGCTGCCAAAGAGCAGGATCGTGCAAGTCGGCTCGCTCAGCCGCAGCGTGATCGCCGCGAACTTCTTCTTCACGAAGCACGAGTTCGGCAGCAGCGTGTTTACGAGCTCCAGGTCGAGCAGCCCCGGCGACAGCGTGATCCGCGCCGTGCCAACCACGTTGTGCACCAGCGCGCTCCGAGTCCCCCCGCCCGCCTCGTGCTCGTCGAGGTAGTACAGCAGTGAACTCACGCACCCCACCTCGCCCGTATCCGCCGCCTCCGTCCGCCTGCGTCGCCGCATCCTGCCGCCGCCGCCGCCGCCTCTGCCTTGGACACTTTGTCACTTTCCCTTTTTTGACTTTAACACGCGTTTCACGTTTCACGTTTATTACAAGCAAATCAAGCCACAAAAACCTCGAATATGCAAGCGCCGCAGCCTTTGCATTTCGGGCGGCGCTGCCTGCGCGCCTTCAGCCGCGCAGCCTTCTCCTGCGCCGCCTTCTCCTGCGCTTTCAACGCCACCTGCTCCGCCCACCGCTCCTCTCGCTTACGCTTGCGCGTGGTGTGGTTGTCGTCGGTGGCGGAGGCCTCGCTTCCTAGCGTCTCACTATCCTCCGGACTCTCCGGTTTCATATCCCCGCGCGTGTCGCTGCGCGTGTCGCTTTGCGTGTCGGCCGTGGCTTTGTTCATCGTGTGTGCGATCTCCTCAGAATCCTTCTCTTTAATAGTAGTCCTTGCCAACATCGCAACACGCGAACCGTACAGAATCGCAACACGCGAACCGCAAACCTAAACTTTAAAAAAAACCTAAACTTTAAAAAAACCAAACACGCCACTGGCGCCCGCCCAGTCTCCGTCGCCATGCCCAAGAACTGTCGCCTCGTCCCCTCCGACATCGCGCGCCCGGCTCGCCCGCCGTTTCCAGCGGAGTTTCAGCCGTGCGTCTTCGACCTGCCCCTCACGCCCGCACTCGCCGCCGCCGCCGCCGCAGACGCAGACACCCGCCACTCAGCCGCCGCTGCCTCCAGCGACGACGACGACGCCGCCCTCGCCGCCCTCCCCGCCTGCAGGCCGAAGCGCGGCCGCCCGCTCAAGACGCCTGGCCGCGACGGCTCCACCCCACGGTCTCAAGCCACCTCAGCCCTCTTCCGCTTCTTCGTCCGCTCACAGCGCATGCACCACCGCGGCGCGCCAGTCGGCGCGCGCGCGCCCCGCCGCTCCGTCGCCGAGCTCTGGACCGACTTCTCCAACCTCGCCGGCCCCGCCCAGTACTACTGGACCCACATGTTCGAGCTCTTCCGCCTATACGAGCGCCAGCAGCTCGCGCTCGCCGACCCCGTCCCCAGCGTCGTAGCAGCTCCCGCCGCCTGCCGAAACCGCGCCATGCTCAGCGCCTTCTACTACCTCTCCGTCTCCGCACAGCGCGCGCTCGTCGACGACTGGATCGTCGAGCGCACCGCCCGCGCGCGGTCCCGCCGCGCCGAGCAGCTCGAGACTTGTCTCGCCCGTCGCACCCTCGCCAAAATCAGGGCCGACGTCCTCGTCCTCGTCCACAACATCGACTACGTCCTGCAGGAGGGCCTCGTGCCCCACCCCTGGCAGGGCGCCTTTGAGGGCATATAACCCGGTTCTCTCACCCCGCGTATATACGAGCCGCCGCCCACAAACAGCGGCTGCTGACGTTTCTATCTTGTGTATCTATCTTGTGTATCTGTATTGCAGATCGGCACAACAAAAGGCACCGGCGGCGACGTCCTCATCCTGGAAGAAGCCGCATACTGCGACGAGGGCTTCTTCTACGAGACCGTCGCGCCCATCCTCAGCGTCGGCGCCGCGTCCCTCGTCGCCATCTCCACGCTCACCTCCGAAATCAACTTCTATACCCGCCTCATCAAGATGCTCGACCCCGCCACCGGACGCCCGCTTTTCGTCACCCGCTCCATCGAGCTCTGCTGCGACAAGTGCAAGGAAGACGGCAAGTCCCACGAGTGTGTGCACATGCTGCATCTGGTACCGTCCTGGCAGAGCGCCGAGCGCCACCGCAAGCTGCACGTCATGATGCAGGTACTCCTCACCATGCCACGCCAAACGCACGCCACGCCGCGCGCGACCACACAGCGCCCGCCAGCGCCAGCGACGTCAGGCACACGAAGCCGGCTTTGGCGCGGTGCACGTGCGCCGCGTCGCGCGCCTCGTAGCCGTACGCCGCGCTCTCAACGAGGTACGAGAGCGCCGCGATAGCGTCCGTCGCCGCGGTGCTGCTCACGCCCGCGACGATGCGGTCGACCCCGTACGTGCAAACCCAGTACGCCAGCAGCCGGTTCGCCGCAAGCGTCGCGCGCCGCTTGAAGACGCCTAGGTGCAGCCGCGCCAACGGCGCTTCCGGCACGCGCAGGATGCAAAACGCACAGGCGACGTCATACACGCCATTCACAAAGAGCACGGCGTCGAGCCACTCCATGCCGCATCTGACATCGTGTCTTATCTGACATCTGTGTCACTTGCATTTTCTGTTTTGCGCGCAGGACCGCCCGGACCTCATCAAGTCCGAGCTCGCCGGCCTCGCGTTCGACTCGCTCCAGCAAATTTTCCGCAAAGCCGACATCGCCGAGATGTTCGCCGTTGAGCCGCTCCCGCTCCTCCAGGACCAGACCGTCTTCCTCGTCATCGACCCCGCCGCCGGCGGCCCGCAGTCCGACTACGCCGTCGTCTCCATCGTCCGCCAGCGCGGCACCGTCACGGTGTGTTCTTTTCTCACGGTGTGTTCTTTTGCACAATGCACGCGCTACGCGATGCACCACGCCTCGCTGCACGCCGCCACAAACTCCGCCGCCGTCTGCCCCGAGCAGAAGAACGCGACCACTAGCTCGCGCCGGAGGTCGAGCAGGAACCGCCCGATCTTCCGCGTATTCCCCGGGTCCACCGCCAGCACCCGCGCCTTCATGCTCGGCACGATGTTCAGCATCAGGAAAAACACAGCCAGCACGTCCACGTGCGTCCCGCCCCGCACCACGCCCTGCAGCTGCTCCAGCCGCGCGTGCCCCGCCTCCGCGAAAAACTCCGCCCGCAGCGCCCCGAGTGCGTCCTCCGCCATCTGCGCCACCCACAACCGGTTCAGCACGTGCGTCGCCTTGCCCAGCACATCCGGAATCTGCACTGACGCCCCTGTGTCTGCGCAGGTCATCGGCGTCGACGTGCTCACCGACTGCAAAGGTGCTTTTGCTTTTTTTTCGCGTCGCGTTGATGCTGCTGATGCTGATGCTGCATTGACTTGGTGGACTATGACAGAGCCCACCAAGCAGTTCGCCCTCGTCGAGCGCCACATCGCCCGCATCCGCGAGGTCGTCATGCTCGCGTTTTCGCCGATCGTCATCATGTGCGAGCGCAACCTCGGCTTCGAGGCCGAGCACCACGAGCGCGCCCTCCGCGGCATCCCCAACACGCGCCACCGCATCGACCACGCCGCCAAGCGCTTCGGCGTCCTCACCACCGAAGACGTGAAGCACCAGATGTGCACGCTCCTCTCCACCATGATGCGCGAGAAACGCGTCAACATCCTCAAGCCTCTACTCTCCGAGAACCCGCCCGCGAACGCGAAGCGGCTCATGGACCAGATGTCGATATACTCCTTGCAGTTCAAGGAAGCCTCCAGTGTCTTCACCAAGGGCCGCGCGGCGCTGAGCGGCAAGGTCGGCGGCATGAAAGACGACGTCGTCATCGCGGCCCAGCTTGCCGTCTACTACTCCAAAGAAGAATACATGTACGCCTAGAGCGACGAGAAGCGGATCAAAAGATTTTTTTGAGACGCAGTGTTTATTAAACAAACCCCATGCGCAAACATGAAACTCGAGTTCAAC
>Ga0114960_10000181_pt1 | contig 49967 bp, 73 predicted proteins | sample C_130625_MF_Meta_FD_92637 | JGI IMG/M metagenome (GOLD analysis project Ga0114960, IMG submission 92637) | Freshwater microbial communities from Lake Croche, Canada to study carbon cycling - C_130625_MF_MetaG | ecosystem: Environmental > Aquatic > Freshwater > Lake | place: Lake Croche, Canada...
AGTGTTGGTAATGTAAATTTAGGCATTTTAAGCTCCTAGTTTAGGTAAAATGGTCATTTTAGAGACGACCCCAACTCTATTTTCTAAATGGTACTGGAATGTCAGTGTTGTGTTCACGACTACGAAGCGCATAGGCCAGGCAAATGTTATCAGTGTCGGCAGCATAGGTGCAACGCACACTCAGGGGATCTATGCCCTTGGTCATGGCTTCGTTGATGTTCTTGCTCATGAGTGTGTTTTCGTTGATCTTGTAGTTCCAGAATGCCAATATGATGACCAACAATAATACGCCAATGCCACCAAAGATTAAATTAGATTGTTTTAAGTTCATTATGTGTCCTTGCGATTATAAAATTTATGATGACCAATCTGAGTCAGGTAAACCATGTTCTTCCAGCCCGGACGTACATAGTCGGCATGATAGAATAGGGCGCCTCGGCTTGGATCTTTGATGAGTTCGCGATTGGCGTAGACATATACTGCCAGGGCTCGGACTCGCAGATATACATCACGGTTGATGTTGTTGATGGTCTTGTATTCACAGACCCAACTAAACTGACAGGTGCTGGCGATTTTTTGTTTGACTACACCACAGATGGTGGGGGCAAAGTCTCCGCTTTCCTGACGATTGATGGTGACCATGGCCACGGCAATCTGACCCTTGACTGGTTCCCATCCTGATTCAAAATACATGTTCTGGGCCAGGCAATCTACCTGCTGGCGGGCGGATCGATTTAGATCCTCATATGTTACTTTTAGTGGACGCTCCTGAGCGCTGGTGGTTTTTATTTCTGGTACTACGAATGCTGCTAGTATTGCTAATACAATTATAGGTATGATTTTAAACATTGTATCTCCTTTAGTTTAAGAGCAAGAGGAAACCTCTTGCTCCGGGCTATGCGGCGTTTTGTGTTACAGTAGATTTTTTAGTTGTAATTGTTGGTTTAGTTTCGATATTACTAACAAAGCCGTTTAGTTCCTGAGCCTTACTAATAATTTCTTTTTCTGATGGATATACCGGAAAGCCTGGATGGTCTGGAATTGATCCGCCATTGAGTTTTGCTACCTCAACCTTGACGTTCCAATCTTGACTGATGGATTCACGCTTACCAAAATAATCTTCGGTGAGCATGTCTTTCGCCATTTTTAAAAGTTCAAGGCGAATCTCGAACGGTGTCATATTTGACATAATTTACTGCTCCTGTGTTGTGTGTGAAATGATAGGTTTAAAGAGTCTATCCCTCTTGTGTAATTATATTTATATATCTAAGGATTTCTAGAATCATGTGGTACATCAAATACAAAGGTTATGCGAGTCTGATTGCCAGTGTTGACTGCGCCATGATCTAATTTATTATTGAACCAAAAAAATGTTCCAGGTTCAATGGTTATGCTTTCTGCCGTACCGTCCGCATCCCAGACCGTATACACATATGTGCCCTGTATGCTGACATGATATCGATCTTTGTTCAGGTAATAGCTACCAAAATCACAATGCCGTTTGGTCTCACCGCCTACGGGCAAGGTTAAAAAAGCACAGCGTCTAACAGTTGGCACCTTTAATTCATCTCGCAGCAGTTCCAGTATGGCCGTGTGTCGTTTAAAGGCCGGTGTAGGTATACTTATGTCGGTGTCGCCTACATACTGACCTTCGTGTTCTATGCCACCCATGACCAGTTGCAGTGCATCACTCTGAGTATAAAACTGATTGGGATCCTGCTGAGCCGCACCTTCTAGTTTGCGTTGCAGACCCCAGTCACTGGAAAATTCTCTTAGCTGATCTTTGATCAACTTTAAATCCAGACCAGTACGAATGATCCTTATATTACGCATTATATAGGAATTGTTCTGATAAAGTCAATGGCTTCTTTTAATGCCTGATCCGCAGGTCTAAATTCTGATATGGCCTGCATCTTGTCAGTATTAAGCACACAGTTGCTGCGTGGTGCTATGGCCTTGCTGGCCCATTCTTCGGTGGTATAAAATGGTTTATTAATGCCAGCAATTTCTGTGATCTGTCGGGTAGTGACGCCACCGGGATTGACTGCATTATAGATGCCTGGCAATGGACGATCTTCTATGAATCGAACCACAGCTCGGGCCAGGTCGGGTAAATAGGTAATGCTGTTTTCAAAGTTGACCAGACGGTCATAGTTCCAGAGCTTCATGAGCAGATTCTTGTCCAGATTGTCTGGACCAAAGGGCATGCGAAGTCGGAGCAGATAGGATTTTTTATCATAGCCATATTCTGTCCAGAGCTTCTGAAACTCTGCCTTGGTGGCTGAATAAAAACTTCCATTGTTCCAGTTAAAATTTGGGGTGTCTGATTCAGTCCAGCCGTTGTCTTTATATCCAGTATACACACAACCACTGGTCAGGTGCAGTATCTGACATCCAAATGTTCGTTCTAGATGAAGAGGGAAGTTAATGTTGCCCTGAACAGTATCTGCCTTGCGTAATTCGCAGGCATCTACATTGGGCACGCCAGTGAATCCGGCAGCATTGATGATAAAGTCTGCATCAAAAGGAATATATTTATTGTGGTTGGTCCAGATATAATGTATGCTCTGAGCGTCTAGCTCAGCAGCTATGTAACGACCAACATATCCATGACCAATCAATACTATTTTTTTCATCACAACTCCAATTAATAAAAAAGGGGACCTACGCCCCCTTTTAATGTACCTGAATAATTACTTATTCATTACGTACATTGTAACTTCAAAACCAAAGCGCATTTCTGTAGCTGCTGGTGTTGTCCACATAATAGTTCTCCTTTACGTTTATAAAATACCACATTTATAAACTCATGTCATCAGAGAGTAGTAATCTTTTTCTCGACTGCTACAAGGTCTAATTTGAGGCTTATATTACATCATGAACAATTTCTTATTCATAACACTATTATATATGAACTGAGCCTAAGTTGTCTAGGGGGATTAGACTTAAATCAGGCTAATGATCTTCATTAATCTTCTGAATCAAATATCCAGACTATGTTATCTTCGCTGACAACATAATGCGGAACATCATCTACGGTTACAGGATTGGCTTTATTCCAATCACAGAATACAACATCGTCTGGTTTAACCATGGTGACTTCGCTACCCACGGCCATGACCTGTGCTCGATCTACATTGCCATCAAAATCATTCTGTAAGATTATACCTGATTCTGTTGTGGATTTCTTTTTAAGTCTGACTACTAGTACGTTCTTTTTTAGTGGTTTAATCAAAATCGCTCTCTTCCCATTTGTATTTAATTGCTGGTTCTGGTTTGTATTTTTTTCTAACTTCGCCCGTGGATGGGTCTAATTCGTATTCGGGCAGATTGGGTATGAGATCTTCTTCGGGTGGTGCTCCATAACCCACACTGCGATCCCATTCTCTCTGTGTTATGCTATTCGCCATGATGGAAGTATCCTCCAATTATGTATTTGTCATTGCTGATGGGCGTCAGTCCTGCATGCAGGAAATGCAGGGTGGTTGTGAACATGAGCAATCTGCCGGCGCGTGGTGCTATCTTGAGGGGTTTATCTATGTCATAGAATTCGGTCTCCCCACCTTCGGTGACATCATTCAAGTACCAAAAATAGGCAACAAATCGTTTACAGCTGTTCAGGTCCCAGGCATCTACGTGTGGTGCAATCTGTTCATCAGTTCCGGCTCGATATCGTTTCATGCGAAGCTCTTCCCAGGTATGTTCGGGATTAACATGTCGTTCAGTTAAATGACAATCCTTCCAGAATTGCTGACGGTAATACATGATGCTGGCATATAGTGGATCTAAGAAGTCCCATTTGGCCTGTATGACATTGATCTCGGTGAAATTCTGTATGCCCTGATTTAACACCAACTGATGCTGAGGTTCTGATTCGAACCGATCTATGATCTGCTGACACAGCTCTGGCGCCAGGGCATTGTCGTAGACTTTTATGTAATCGCTTAGGTTCATGTTATAATTATATATGCTTTCAGATTAAATGTCAATGAGTTTTTTCGTATAGGTCTCGATACTTTAGCAGACCTGGCACCCAGGGATTTCGTTTCTCTATGAACACCTGTGGATGCGAATCTTCTACGGCTACCAAAACCACCAGCTGTGGGACTGGTATGCCGGTCAGTTCTTCGTACATGATGGCATAGGCACTGCACTGCATGAAATAGTTATGAATCCAATCATGCTGCTTGGGCTTACTGGCTGTCTTAAAGTCAATGATGCTGAGCCGGCCTTCGTATTCGGCTATGCAATCAACAGTTCCGGCCAGTCTTAGATGATGACTGAACAGACGAGTTTCCAAACAATGTATGTTGCTTATGGCTGACAGTACGGGTTTAAAAGTATTAAACAGTTCCTGCGTAAATATGTTTGCACCAAAATCTATGCTTTCATTCTTTAGATAGCTTTCCGTATAGCTATGCAGTCTAGTTCCACGACTGGCAGCTCGGGTACTGATTTTATTGGCCTCGGCTTCGCCAATGCGAGCACGCCAGGCTTCTATGGCTTCGCGTCCATGCTCACTTAGTATGGTGGTGACACTGGGGTATCGTTGACCATCTGGTGTAGCATAGACTCGGGTGCCATTTTCATTGATCTGTTGCAGACCAGGGACAGGTTTATAACTGCCCCCGAATCCAACATGATTAAAATTAAGCGCTGAGGACAACTAGATTGTTTTCAAAGTGATGTTTGCGTTCATCTAAACCCAGGGTGCCACCATTGATGACCTTGGTCATGCCAACAACGTCGTTGCTGTCGCAGTAGTTGTTTAGGTTATGAGTCTTCCAGAACCAGCAGGCACTTTCTATGGCACCAGTTAGGTTTTCGCAATAGGTAACTGCTTCGTCCAGACTCTTGCCAACGCTGGCCGCAAATTTTGTATAGTTGTCTTTGCCAGTTAACTGTATGGCACCACGACCACGGAATTTATATCCTTCGCCAGATGCTTCTGGACCATTGCCCATGCGATCCGCATAGATTTTATTGGCAATCTTTTCTGGGTTACGGTTATAAGGGTTGGCACTTTCCAGTGTAGGAAATCGTTTAGGGAATACTTTATGAAGACCATCGGCACTATAGTTAAGATTTTCTTTTAGCACAGTAAAGTCTGCACTCTCATGACCACACTGAGCCAGGAATCCAGCTACGCGTTCTACAGTTGTGATGTCGTATTTTGGAAATACCTGTTCAAATACAGCAAATAATTCAGCTGTATTTTTATTTTTTGGCAGACATTTTGCCAGTTTAGCTGCGTTAAAATCAAAATCAAAGGACATAGCCTAACTCCTTGAGGTATAAGTTTGAATAATGGTTGATTAAATGTGGTGTAGCATTATGTCGATCCCATTGATGTATGACACTGGGGATCTTACCATAGACACTGACACGACCATCATCTAGTATTTTAAGATCAGTTGGTGGAACCAGACACAAAGTTCCTACGCCTGTGGCATTGGGCAACTTGGTATGAGGTAATAGATCCTTATGGAATATGTAATTGTATGGACCTTGCTCATCGGGTATTCCGCCTACTTCCATCATCTTTTTAATGTCACGTTGGTTCATGAGTGAGACTATGTATTGAATCATCATCTCTTGTGAACCTAAAGTAGTGCCTGAACATAAGATGCGATTAGCTTCTAGTTCCTTGGCAACTGCTTCGCCATAGTTGGTGGTCAGTACATATTTATTAAATCTTTCGCCCAGGTTAAAGCGAGGATCTTCTTCATTGACAAATAAATCTACCTGTCCGGGTTTGGGTTCGATTTCAGCAAAGATGTCACCCTGGAACGCAACGTCGCGTACATCCGAATGAAATACTCGATCATATTCTCCACGAGCCTCGAGCAGTATGTCCAGGTACTTAAAATAACGAGTATTATGAATAGCACTAGGAACGAAGTATCCAGCAGTATAGAATCTAACATCAACGCCACTCTCCAATAGGTAATTAAGTTTATCCTGAACAATATCTGGTTCAACCAGCAGAATCAAATCTGCAGTCTCAGCCATGTAACGTTTCCAGCTTTCTACAAATACTGCTATGAGGTCTACCTTGTAGCCCCAGGCTGTACCAATAATTAAATTTTTAGTCATATACTACTACTCCTGTGGGTGCAATGGTTCCCATGAGATGTGTATGTTCAAGTTCAACTGGGTTGGTCTCTGAGAAATGTTTAAATAAAAGATGCTCAATGTCTATGTAATGTTTGGTGGTGATCTCCATGCAATCATCAATCATGCTATCAAATCTTTCAGTTACATCGTCTATCTGGTCTGGTGTAAAACTCCAGAGTCGGCTAGCATAACCATGACCTGTGCCAACGTTCTTTTGGGCATCTGGCATCCAGCTGACATCACGCTGACGGAATACATATTTACCAGCAACTGCATCGGTTTCATAGACTTCGGTTTCAAATAATGGACTTAGCTGATAGCGACCAGATATTTTAAAGATGCGATCTGTGTCACGCACAGGCTGCATGGTGTCATTATTTTTAATGGCATCTAATACTGCTCTCATCAGTGTAAGCTCTGCTACACTTTTTGTCAATCCCGTTGTGCCGCCCATTTCGGTTTTAACTGGTATGTTGTTGAAGAATTCCTTATGCAGGTGCGCAATCTGATCATTTTCCTGCAGGTTCATGTTGACCTGACAGCGAGCCTTGAGTTGACTCCAACGCAGATTTAATTCTCCCTCAGTATCCTGTATGGCTCGACCACCATCTACCAGTACCAGTATGGCATCTGGATATATGGCCTGTATGCTGTTGATAGTTTCATGAGTCTGCAGTATGCGAAGTTCTGGCGAATATACACCGACATTGGTGTTGATGGCACTGGTTATGATGAATGTAGGTTTCATATTAGTAATTCCGTTCCTCGGAAGTTTGGATAAAGTAATTGTTGTCTGATCAATTCAGTTGCTCGTACATCGTCAGTCACAGGTGTAAATAAGCAACGAGCCAGGTATCGACTACCACCACTGGGGCAATCTGTTGGCAACTTGCTGAAGTTCAGGAAGGTGCGTCTTGAATCGCCCAGGTTGGCTCGATTCTGGCAGTAGCTAAATGGCCCAGAATTTTTACCAATGATCAACTCACTCCACTGACTCAGATAACTGATCTGATTGATGTCAGATTCTAACCCAGCATTAATGTCTCGGGTATAGTATATATTAGCCGCAGTTAGGCTGCTGGGGCTGGTGCAGACAAAGTTAATGTCTGGGAATTCTGCGGCCAGCTGACCAATGCTGTGGGTAAAATCACTCATGCCACTCTGACCTGAGTTGGCACTGCCATTGCACACCAGTACCAGGCGCTGATCTTTATGGTCTCGCAACCAGCTATCTGCTCCGCTTACATCAAAGCAGCTGTAATCAATTTCAGGTAAATAGTAATCAGGATCTTCAGTCCAGTCCAGTTTAAAATACGCAAAGTATTCCTGCCAGATTGCATGCAGACGCTGAAAGTTAATATGCTCACCATGAGGGAATTTGGTGCCTTGCCAGCAACCTACCCAGGTGTTTATGTATACAGTTTCTTTATCAGTGCTTTCGGCAACTCGAGTCATGCGATCCATGAGAGGAATTTCATTCAGACCCAGGTGTGGTATGCCCAGGTCCCGTATGATGTCTGCATGATTGTTGTGTGCATAGCTAAATTCAATGTCAGGCATCTGTTCCATCATGTCACGAACATAGCCCTTGCCTACAAAGCAATCGCCATTGTGGAACTGGTTAAAGAATATGATGTGTTTCATACCAGATCAGCTTTGGTGATGATCTTGAACTCTGGACAGGGAACCACCAGGGCTCCACCATCTAGTAGAAATTGTCTTTCGCGTTCAATGAACTCATCGATAAAGTGCCAGGGCAGCACAAACAGGTAATCGGGTCGGGCTGCTCGCATTTCATCTTCGCTGATGATTGGAATTTCTGAACCTATGGTCTTTTTACCAAACTTATAGGGACTGCGTTCTGCAATGGCCACGATGTCCTTGGTGGTTAGGTTGAATAACTGTAGCAGTGTATTGCCCTTGGTTGATGCACCATAGCCATACACGGTTTTGCCAGCTTCACGAGCAGTGTTCATGAAGTCATAGACATCGGTCTTGAGTTTGTTGATGCGCATACCAAAGTTACCCCAGACATCTGAATCTGCTATGTCTGCTCGGGTTTCCATGGTCAGGATGGCATCGGTTCTGTACATGCAGACCTGACGCAACTGTTCGGTTCCAAATATCTTTGGATCACAACCCTGCTTGACCAGATAGACTCGCATGCTGCCACCATTGACATCATTCAGATCAGCATCGATCACTGCAAATCCATGCTGCTGGAACAGGTATGCCAGACTGCCTAGACTGTAATAGTATACATGCTCATGACAGATGTTATCAAAAGCCATCTGACTTAACATCAGAGGTGTATAGCTCATTTGTAAGATTAGCACGCCATTGTCATCTAATACAGCATGCAGATCTTCAATAAAGGGATTTGGATCGTCTAGATCATAGAACATGGCCACACAGGTAATGACCTTGGCTTTTTTATCTGTGGCTTTATCATAGGCCGCTTTGCTAAAGTAATCCTGAATCACCGTAGCATGTTTGCTGCTTTCGGCATGAAATGTATCATCACAGGGATCTATGCCTACCTTGGTAAATGTATCTGGAACCTGACGCAGTAATGTGCCATCATTGCAGGCTATGTCCAACCAGACATCACCAGGTTTGGTCTTGACTCGTTCAGTAACTTCGGTTACAATTTTACCCAATTCCCGTGTCATGGTGGCATTAGTACCACTTCGATACCAATACCGACCCCACATGGCTTCGGGTGGAGCAACCTGGCCCAGTCTTACGGCTCCGATCTTTTTATCTAACCAAAGATCCAGACTGTATTTTTTACGATCCGTGCTGTGTTCGTCGGCATTTAAAAAGTCACTGACATAATGTTCGCCTAGACTAAGTACTGGTTTTTCATTACTCATTGTTGTCTCCATATAATTTTTCTTCGATGATTTCACTGCCAAATTGTTCATTGATCTGTTTTTTAATCTCAGCTCGCTTATCGTTTGTCAGGGGTATATTCAAAGCTGCAGTATAGTATAAATCGCCACGGTCATCTTGTTTGATGCAGTTGCGAATGATGTCTTCTAGTTCCCAGATCTTTTCATTTACTTCCTTCAATTCTATATGAAAGTTATCCAGGTGTCGATCCTGAAGCGGAAAATAAATTAAACTTAGTTCCTCATACTCTACTCGGATATTATGACGCTTTTCGGTATCTTTGACTCGCTCCATTTTTATTTCTAAAATGGTAATCTTGTCTATGAGCTCTCCTAGGCTTATGGGCGCTAGTATTTTCATGCGGTGTCCTTTTCAAATTGAGCTAATTTTAAATCTGATTTAACCATGTCTTTGACCAGACTCAGGAAGCTGATTTCTGGATGCCAGTTTAGTTTGGTCCTGGCTTTGCTACAATCACCTAATAATAATTCAACCTCGGCTGGGCGATAAAAATCTGAACTAATGGCTACTAAAAGCTGACCTGTTGCTTTATCATGACCCCGTTCATCTATGCCAGTTCCGGTCCAGACTATGTCAAAGCCCAACTCAGCCGCAGCCAATTCACAAAAGGTACGAACTGTCTGAGTCTGTTCGGTACTGATGACAAAGTCTTCGGGTTCATCCAACTGCATCATGGCATGCATGGCTCGAACATAATCCTGAGCATGCCCCCAGTCTCGTTTAGCATCTATGTTGCCCAGCACAACTGGTGACTTGGTGCTGCCAACTGCCAGACGAGCTAGCTGACGGGTAATTTTTCGGGTAACAAAGTTTTCACCTCGGCGTGGACTTTCGTGATTGAACAGGATACCTGAACAGGCAAAGATGCCATAGCTTTCACGATAGTTGGTGGTGATCCAGTGCGCAAATAACTTGCTGCAACCATAGGGACTGCGAGGATAGAATGGAGTATTTTCGGTCTGTGGAGTTTCTCGTACCTTGCCAAACAGCTCTGAAGTGCTGGCCTGGTAATAGCGAATCTTTTTAGTTAATCCGAGGCTTCGAATAGTATCAAGTATACGTAGAGCGCCGAGAGCATCAACATCAGCAGTGTACTCGGGTAATTCAAAACTAACAGCAACATGAGACTGGGCAGCAAGATTGTAGATTTCGTCTGGCTGTACTTGATTAATGATATTACGAATATTAGTTGAATCAGTAAGATCTGCATAGTGTAGGTGGACATAGCTTTCGATATTTTTTAGATTGGGGTGACTTATATAGGATGAATTTCTGCGGATCAAACCGTGAACTTCATAATTTAATGTAAGTAAGTATTCGGCGAGATAGCTGCCATCCTGACCGCTAATGCCTGTTATAAGGGCTTTCTTCATGACAACCTTTCATCAGTTTAATAATGTACTAGTATATATCTAGAATTTTATATTGAGATTTGAACCAGGATTATTGCTGTGAATTTTTTGTAGTACCTCTTTGAATCCGTCGTCGGTTCTACGGATACCTAGCCTGACAGCATCACCAATTGGAGGCGCACCAACAATTGTCTTTTCGACATGACCCTCAAGGCCACAGGCCGGACAGGGTTGAGTTGTAGGTAGGTGCAGTTCCGCGACTTTCAACACTTTTTCAAATTCATGACTGCAATTATTGCAGCGATAATCGTATAGGGGCATATTATTATTTATCTCTTGGCATAGTTTAAGAAGGCGTCTCGAGCCAGATTCTTGGCTTTGCTTTCGCACTGTATGTCCCAGATATCCCTAAAACTCTGAGCCCAGTTATTGACTGCGTTGTTCCAATAAAAGTCACTATGCGCTCTGAGCTTGCTTTTCTTATATCCAGCATCTAATAAAGATTGCATGTCTGGTCTGACATTAGGGTCATGATCAGGCAAGTAGTCTTCGCGACTCACACTATAATGCAGGGCAGGTCTGACACCTCTCCAGCTATCTATCACAGGTTTCAATCGATCATCGTCAGGCTCTATGTATTCACCAGTACGAATCCAATGATGATGTATGTCCAGAACCAGAGCACAGTGCTGGCTCAGCTTGACACTTTCGTCTATGCCCCAGCGTGTTTCGTCATTCTCTATGGTAATGGTATTACGAGCTTCAGGACTGAGGCGTGGCAGGGCAGCAATGATGCCTGCGGCACCCTGCTTACCAGCTATGTGCACATTGCATTTAAAGTCCTGGAATGTCTGACCATAGCCCATCCAGCGGATTAGATCAGCATGATATTCAAATTCTTCTAGGCTACGCTCCACGATACGAGGCGTATCAGAAGCCAGCACAACAAACTGGCCAGGATGAAAAGACAACCGAACATCAGCACTGCGGCCCACCCGGCCAACTTCTCCGAGTGCCTTTTCTGCATATGCTCGTACATCACTTCGCTTCCAAAAATAACTCCAGCTAGGCTCAGTGTACACAGGAAGTATATCACTGCCCAGGCGTACCATCCTTCGATTATCATCTAGTGTTCCTACCTTTTCAATAAGTTTACGAATACTTTCTATGTTATGTCGCATCAGATCCCAGAGTCGTTCTTCGGCAACGTCCCGAGTCTGACGATTCAACCAAGCCACAGTGGTCACACGAGTGTTCAGTTGCTTGGCTTCGTCATCGGGTTTAAAGCCGTTGATCTGTTCTGGACCGTCAATCCATTTACAACAAAACCCTACGCGACCCAATTTGGATTTTCCATAAGAACCACGCCCAGGACTATCCAGGCAACTATGAGTGCTACAATCCAACCATTGGGTTCTTTTTCCTGATTAGATTGCTGTGTATAATAAAACCCAGCTTCTCTGGCACTGCGAGCAAATCTAAAATTATTAGGATCTGAACCAGGGTCACGACGACCTGCCCAGTTATCTGTACGACTATCTTTATTATGCATTATTTAATATCCTTGTCTGAGTCTGGTGTAAATTTATCTGATCTAAATTCTATAAACACTGGTAAGAACAAACTTCCCTGTCCGGTACTTTTGTCATTGATACGGGCATTATACTTGACTGTAACGATCCGCCCGAGGCTATTAATAGCAGTAATGCTATTTCTATCATCATCACTAAAGCCCGAGCCCACATTGACCTTAACAGCACCATCAAGAGACTCAAGCACCAAAGCACCCAAACGTCCAGCATTTTTACCTGTACCTTCCTCCCAGCCTACGCATCTGAGATCGCATTCCAACTCACCTTTGAATTTAATCTGGTGTTTGGCTCTTTTATTTTCCCACACTTCGGTAACATCTTTGAGTATGATACCTTCGTGACCATTGTTAAAGTATTCGGTAAACTTGGCCTGAGCTTCGGCAATGTTGTTTACCATGTTCCATTCCACCAGATGAATGCGGCTGGTTAAAATTAAATTCATGAGTTTCTTAAATCTATCACCATAGATGGTACGACACACACCAGCTTTAAAATCTGCCACAGGTATGATGTCCCACAGCGTGGCTTCTACCTGAGCTGCTTCCATGCGGTTAATGGTTCCCTTGACACTTTTATTTAATATGCCATTGCCGGTCTTGCGATCTAATACCTGGCCAGCATTGACCACAATTAGCTCTCCATCAAACACCAGATTCTCACCGCCAGCCAGGCCTATGAAGTCTTCTTCTAGTTCGCCCAGCAGATCAATTTCTCGGCCATTGCGGGTGCGGAATTCAACCTTGCCATCCTGTACTATGGCATTGAATCTCATGCCGTCCATTTTAAGCTGAGTCATGGCCGGCCACTGAATACGATCCACCAGCTTGGCGTCATAGGGACTAGCCAGCATTACGGGGTATTCAGGAATCAGTCCTGGCCAGATTTTATTAATGGTAGCCTCGCTTACACCACAACGCAGGTCCTTGGCCAGGATGCGCTCTATGATGGTGGCATCGTTTGGATGTACACTGCCCAGGACAATTTTCAGATGCTCAATGCCTGCATTGCCCGTGACTGTTCGGCTGCTAAGCAGACTCAGTCTGGACATGGCGGATTTCAAGCTATCTTTGCCCTGGGGCTTATGATCGGGAATTTTACGTATATAGAATTGAGTATATGGATCATAGGCCAACCTAAAAGCTTCACATAGATCTGCATTATCCTTATTCTTGGTTAATACAGCTTCTTTGTGAAGACGACTGGCACTGCTGTTAATTTCATCTAGTATTTTTAATATCATAACACCATTCTATAGGAAAACCAACAAGATGTCAAGTTATTTGTACCGAACCAAAGGCTGTTGTATGTTCATAGACCTTGGTTTTTATGTGCTTGTTTGGATGCTGAATCTTTATTTCATTGACGATTATGGGCAGGTCATCCAGGCTGTTGATAAAGCCATGCATGTGCCAGCCCTTATTGCGACCTATGCTGTCTATGACCGCATATTCCAAGATCAGTTTTGGGGCCATCAGGCTATTCAACTGAGCCGCCTTCGGTATCGTCAGGTCGTTTGATTTCAACGTTGGGGGCATATGAAATATCTTCGGCACCCGTAATTGAAACCTCACCTGGGCCCGTGTCTAAATGAGCTGCAGCAAAATAGTCATTGTTGTAATCTGGGGTTAGATCCAGGTTGGTATAGGTATTGTGTAGGGTGATTTCATTATCTACAATGTCTATGTGACCAGAAAATACAAATCCCGAACCCTTGAGAAATAATTCAAAGTTGCCAATGACATCATCTAACTGTTCGGCTTTGAAATCTAAATTGTTGCGAAATACTGTATTACCTTCGCTATCGTCTTCGTACATGGTTAAACTATACTGTGCCATTTTGTGCTCCTGTTACGGTTGTATATAAGTTTATAAAATCTTCGTGTTGCTGTACTTCTTCGTTCAGGTTGCGTTTGTGATACACGCCCATCATTTTACGAAATACTTTTTTATCCAGATCATAGCTGTCACAGGTATTTTTAATGATGTCGCTGATTAGGTCCCGTTCAGCTTCGGTACGGGTCAGTGCATTGCTGCATTCCTGCAGAGCCTGGCGAATTTTTATCAGATCCGCTGGATTATTTACTTGAGCCATTGTTGTTCTCCTGGGTGGGTTTAGGTTGACGATCTTTGAACACAGGTTTGATGGCTGCTGCCAGCTCGGCCTGAATCATCATGTTTTTAAATATGCTGCGTATCTTCTTGGGTGTTCCAGCAATCAACTTCTTGCTGGTCTTGCTTAGGTTAAAACTGCTGTTGGGTTTCATATTACTCCTTGATTAATCATGCGATAAATTTCCTGACGGAACATTTCCATGCTGCCTATCTTGCGTTTGTTAAGTCTGATGTCATAGCCGCTGCGTATCTCTATGCTGCCTATGCTGGTGGGTAGCTCATAATGGCTACTATGCCGAATGCTGCTCTCACGAGTCACGCCTGCGAAGGCCAGCAATTCTGTGAGTTCACCTTTGGTGACGTGACGGCTAAACCAGGCGTTCATCCGCGTCTCATCTTGGCAATGTCGACAGCATCTTCGGACTGGAATACTGGTATGGCATTTGACTTATGCAACTGACCTATGCCTATCATGGCCGTGCCAGTATACTGGGTCACTTCTCGTTTAGCTGCTAGACCAGCCCCAGTATCCAGGCTAGGAATATGGTGGGTAAGGCGCTTAGGATCAACCACAGGAGCATTATGCACAACTGGATCGAATCTGGTAGCTCGCGATACCTTGGAATTTTTAGGATTATCTTTTTTAATGTCATAGCGAACCAGTAGTTCAGACCAGACTTCGGCGTTGCGTCGAGCCTTGGCTGCGGCCTCGGCATTACGAAACTTAGGCTTACCTTTTTTCTTCCCAGTAGTCGAATACATGGGAGGCAATAAATGCATGGTCATAACAAATCCTCACGTAAAACATCATTATATATGAACAGCACTGGGCTGTCAAGCTTTTAGTAACAGGTACGGGTTCGGGTATGGTTGCCGTACTGGTCAATGCTTTCGATCCAGGCTGTGCAATTCTGATAGATTGGTGTGCTTGGATATACATTGGTAGTTACTGGTGAACCATAGCGTGGTTGACCTAATTCATAACCTATGACACCACCAATCAACAATGGCATTACATAGTTATAATTGTTGTTATAGTAACCACCATGGCCATAACCGCCATGATATCCACCGTTGTAATATCCGCCATGACCCCAACCATTGTGTGCAAAAGCACTGGTTGAAGCTGCTGCCAGAGTTAGTGCTAATAATATCTTTTTCATAAGTTCTCCTATGCTGTTAATTGTTGAGCCGCACGACCCCATTCTTTCAATCCATTTGTATTGGGTTCAAAACCCATCTTGATTAAAAACTTCTTGACATGACCAGGGATATAACCCTTGCTACCCAGAACACCCAAGGGACTTTCACCATTGGCCAAGCGGTCAAAATACTCACTCTGAACAAAATTCTTGATCAAAAAGTTTTTAAACTGATTGTGGTCCTTGGCATACTTGAAACGAGCCACAAACTTACCATCATAGGTCAAATAACCGCCTGAATAATTAAAATTTTCTTTTATAAACATCATCATAATATAATACCTTTCTCATTTAACATACACATATTATATATGATCTAGACCAAAATGTCAAGCTCTAACCCATTGATTACAAAGAAAATCTAACCTATTGATTACTAAGTACTATTTTTCTGCCTTAAAATCAGGCAATAATCCTGGGAATGCCTCGGCTACCACAGCCGCTGTCAGGCCTTTGTAGGCTTTGCTTAACTCTCGAGCCTTCATCTGGCACAGCAACTTGGCTTCGGTATGATGTACACCTTCCAGTATCTGCACCCAGATATTTTCTACCTGCAGACGTTTCATGCCCGGTGCACGATTTGGATGATTTTTTACCACCAGATACATGCGACGGAATTCTGCATACAGATTGCTGTCATTAAGGTCTGGTGCATAGGGCATATCTGGATCCTTGATGCGATATGGTGGATCACCTGGCGGCAAATCTAATTCAATGTTGGTGTCAAAGTTAATGCTTAGTACACCTCGCAGCACTGGGTTGTCCAGTTCCTGCAGCTTGGCTACCTTGGCGGCCTTGGTGGGAGCCAGGGTTACCTGCTCCAGAATTTCTACTACGCTTAGTTTCATTAAAAGTCTCCTAGACTGTCAATAAGATTTTTCATGCGGTGCTCCATGAAATAATTTAATAGCTGACTCTTGTCCTTGCGTGGCTGAGTCTGCCAGGCACCAATGATGTTATTCCGGACAGTGTCGGGAATATAATCAAAATCAATCAAATAACGATTTCGCTGAAAGTTACGAGCTGTCTCGGTATCTACCTGAGCATGGAACTCGTCGGGGTTGATGTCCAACCAGGGGTCCATCTTCTTAGCCGTAATGGGTCTTTGGCGAGCCTCGGTGGTAAATGTATCGTCGGCCGACAATATGTTGGGGATTCCATCCCCCTTGTCACCCTTGATGATGTGCTGCATGAGATAATGCTGTATGCTCTGCTCAGGCTTGATCCACTTCTTATGTATGGGGCTGTACTGGGACACATTCTTGTACTTCTGTAGCTGTATAAAATCATGATCACCACTCAATATTAGGACAGGTTGAGGTTCAGGCTCGCCAAACAATCCTGCAGCAGTCTGCAGATCATTGGTCTGAGTCCAGAGAGTCAGGACAGCTATGACATCGTCGGCTTCGGCGCCTTCGACATCTATGACCTGGTAGGGGAAAATCTGATGCAGTTCGGCTCGAATTTCGCTCAGGGTGTCAAAGATTAGTTTCCAGTCAAAACCACTGTCTTGACGAGCCTTTTTACGGCTGGCTTTGTAATAGGGGAATTTATCTTTGCGCCAGTATTTGCGGTTATCACAGGCAATGACCAATTCACCAAACTCAGCTCCAAATTTTACCTTGTAGCTGCGTATGGCATTGATGATCATGTGGCGTATGAGATCTTTGCGAATCTCTACATCGGTTCGACCGGCCAATTCGGCCATTAGAGTGCTGATGGCGGTCTGATTAAAATCAACAATTATCATGAGATACTTTCATTAAATATACTGCCATTATATAGTATTTTGTTCTAGATGTCAAGCACAATCGCTGAATGCATCAATCCAACGTCTGTTACAGGCCGGATCTTTATCTGCACAGGGTGATTCTGTCTGAGATTTGGTTGGAATGCTCTGGACCATGGCTTCGGTTGCGATATTAACTAATTCAGTTGTTGTTTCTGGGTTATTGTCTTCCATGATTCTTCCTGCCTTGTGGGCTTTTAGTTATTGAGCTTTTGGCTCGGTATAATATTTATGTCTAATGTATGTTTGGTATGGTTAATTCAGCAGTAAGGTTCCAGTCTTCAACCGTGGCTCCGCGTGGAACGTCGATGCCTTCGATGATGGCTTTCTTTACGAACTCCATGAGCAGTCCATTGTATACGTTGTCGGGTAATTCTGTGATGTCAAGTTTAATCTTCATAATCTAATCCCAAAGGCTTCTGTAGTATTTTCCAAATAATTTCAATCCATTATCAATGCGTTCGTTATGTTTCTTCAACCCAACATGATCTACTTTAATCTTACGAACCTGTTTATCAAGATCATCTTTTGGATTATTAGCTAGAGAATGATCATAAAACGGAGCTTCATGATCGTTCATGGATAGTTGTGTAAAGGTCCAGATCATTTCATCCAGTACATAGTCCCAGCGTTTAAAGAATTTTTTATCTACACCGTCATGAATCCTATGTACATCTGGATCAGCAGTGCCAGTGACATTGTGATTGGTTCTTAATCTGACTGGTACATCGGCATCATCAACAAAGGGAGCCCCGTGTTTGGTGGCCTTAAGTTGCCTAAGCATGGGCAGTATGATTGGACTTAAAGTGCTATCCAGACTCCAGGTATCATAATGATCAATTTTAACATAGTTAATGGGTGGATGCATGAAGTCCAGTAATCGCATCCAGGTTTCACACATGGGAGTTAATAGCTTATTAAGCCGTTTAACCCAGGGTTCATCATAATCAATCTCACGCCACCAGCAGATCACCTCACAGATCTTGTAGGGGCTTACCCAATGGTCTCGGTACTTGCTTATGTAAACCTTCATTATAGTACTCTCAATAGGATTATTTCAGAATTAATACGACCATTTAATTTTGTTTCTGTAGTGGTTAGGTCACTGAGAATTTTTCTAAGCTGAACCTTGCCAGCATCCAGTACCTGTTTGGTAATGATGTCTGGTTTTCTAAGAGTTCTTTGCACACTGGTGTCTGGATCATAGCCCTGCAGGCTTGTGCCTCGAACACTGAACCCAGCTGCACCAGTAGCATAATAACAGCCAAGCTTTTTATTACGAGTATTATAGATCCAAAGCTGCTGAGCTCCAATGATTGAAGGTGCACTGACACTGGTTAATCCTAGCTCGGCAAATTCTCGTAGGTATTGCAGTTTGGCTACCTGCACTCCAGCGGGCTTGGCTTTCTTGATTCGGACCTTCTGATTAGCTTTCTTGAAATCTGCCCAACGCTGGCCATCTTCAACCAACTCTAGCAGGAAATTTTCTAAACGACCTCGCTGAGCCACAGTAAAGCAACTATAAGCCTCGGTCAATTGTTCATCTGCAGGCACCTGAGCTATTTCCGTAATACGCTGATCCAATAGACTCTTGATGGCCGTTCCAAATACTTTGGGACTGTTGGCACCTTGCAGGTATTTAAATAAGTTAAAGTCAGTTTTACGACAGTCATTTAAAATAAAATTATCAATTTCACCTTCCAACTCACCAAAGAATTCTGATTGTTTGGCAGCAAGTGCGTCCTGTATGCTGGGTCTTTTTACTGCATCTTCTTGCGCAGGTTCTGCAGGTGCTTTGACCGCCTGCTTGAGCATGTCTGCTATGGTATCGGTTAACTTGGTGTTATCTTTAGGACTTAGCTGAGCTCCATGTTCAGCCAGACGAGCCAGCCAACCAAATACTGGTCGCATATAAAAGTCTGGAACTGCATCAAAGGTTTTTAATTCAGCTGGTTGTTGCTTTTTGATCCAGCTTCTCAGATAGGATCTGGCTGTCTTTAGGTCCTTTTCATAGTTATACCAGTTAAAGGCTCGCATCAGAGCAATGTTATATCCAGGCTTAGTGTGGTCAATTTCGGCAGCTATGGGCTCTTTGCCATGCGCCATCTTTTGCATCATTTCTTCAATGTGTTTATTTGAAAATATATCAGCCATTATCGTTTCCTTCTGGCACGGGCCTCGTTAATTAATACTTCTTGTATTCTATTATCTTCTTGCAGTTTTGTCAAGCTTTTTGTTTGTGAATCGACTCGATTGTTTAAGATTCTGATCTCTTCGTTGGTGCCCTGTAATTCAACATTGACCTGACTCAGACGATCGCTTAGCTGATTGATGTACACTTCGTAGTTTTTGGTCTGTATGTAGCACATGAAGGCTATGTAACTGGTTATGGCTGCAAACAGAGCCAGGACAAGATTTAAGAACTTATGCATGTTTGAATTCCTGTATGGTTTCAAGTTTAAAGCTGCGCCAGGCCTGTTTGTCCAGATCCCAGACACATAACACATTGATGTTTTCTTTACGGGTTGTTTCTTTGGTTTCTTCCAGAGCCGGAAGTAGGTCTGCATCCAAAGTACAGTTCATGACTCGCTGAGTTCCGTCAGCCTTGGTAAAGTTAATCTGCATCTGACCCGTGCTGAGATGTTCTTGCAGAAAAGATTTAAATTCCTGCTGAGCCTCGGGTTTGGCATTGTTATACCAGTTTGGTGTCCAGTCGGCTAATACAAATTTACCCATGTTGTTCTCCATATAATTTAGTTAGGTGCTGATAGATTCGTACATAATAAGCAAATCTGCGGGGTTCACGTTCGGGGTTTGGTAAGCGATCTCCAAACATATGAACCATAGTATTCCAATGAAATTCTAAATCGGCTTCAGTTAACAAGTTTATGACACTCCGCAGACATGAATTCTTCTGGATGTTTGATCTGATGTTCAAGCAACAACAGATGACCAGATGTCTGACAACTTTCAAAACTGGGGTATGTAGCACGACTGACTTCAACTACCGAACCAGTTATGCTTTTCATATATACGATTAAAATGAATACTATATCCATAAGAGCAGTATATATGGGTTCTTAAATTTTGTCAAGCACTTTTAGGGGTGGAATATTTATGACATGACTACGGTGAATTCTGACCTGTATAATGCCATTATACCAACTGGTCGGATTTTCCAGTACTTGGCGTGCAAATTGTTCTCGGGCCTCCAGATAGCTAAGGCTCCCCTTGCTGTCGGCGAAGTACAGTATGTCTCGGCGAAACCGATCTTCACCCAGAGCTGCTACATCGGCTCGGACCTCGGGACTGGAACTCCAATAGGTTTGCCAGTCGCTGTCTATCTGACTTCGAAGTTTTTTACGTTTCTTGACGCCATTCTTCTGAGTCACCATCTTGTATTTGACTTTGCTAAACTTGCTGAGTTTTTTACCTATGTACTGACGGCCAGTGTCTAGATTGGTGATCAAGTAAACAAACCCGACTTTGTCGTCGGGTAGTTGGGTGATTATTTCGTTCTGGTAATACCAGTTATTAATTGTCGTCATCGGTAGGAACATCGTCTAGGTGTTCTTCGTCTAGACTTTCTCCACAGAATGGACAGGCGCGCACTGGATAGTATTCAACATCCATGTCATGCTGCAATTTAAACACTGCGTCACAGTTCTCGCAGGTTATATGTGTATTAAGTGCCATGTGTTTCCTTATGATTGCAACTATGGCAATCTGGGTTAGTTGATGGATCATTTACAGCCAGCCATCGGGGCGGTGAATCCGGACAACTGGCTCCGGACAATAGGGTCTTGGCTGGCATGAAACAGCCGCATAATTTACAGACCTTGAGTAGATTTCTAAAATGTTCACAGCCTTTGCAAATAGCCAATCTGGCTTCGGCCACGGTCAGCGTGGTCTCGCCAGGCATCACCATATCCAGTTATCTCGATGCCATTTAACTATGCCGGCAATTTCAGCGTCAAGTTTACGCTGAGCCATCCAGCCCAGCTTTTTAAGCTTGGTGCCATTGATACTGTATCGCAAATCAGCACCGGGTCGTTCATAATTGGTATTTATGTAATCAGCTACATTGGCATCTGCACCGTAAAACTCTCGAACCACGGCTTCAACTACTTCCAGGTTAGATGTTTCATGGTTACCAGGTATGTTGTAGATTTCGTTGACGGTTCCACTGTTGATGATGTGTATGACAGCATCTGCAGTATCCTCTGCATGTAACCAGGTACGACGCGGCGTTCCACCCAGATGCAAGGGAATCTTGCGGCCTAACTGCAGGAACTTGACTGCCTTGGGTATGAGTTTTTCTACATACTGGCCAGCACCATAGTTATTGGTTGGGCGAACTATGACATAGGGAACATCATGAGTACGAGCCCAGGCCAGGATCAGCTGATCTGCAGCTGCCTTGGTGGCTGAATATGGATTGCTGGGATGCAATAAATGATCTTCGCTAAAACTTCCGTCGATGATATCACCATAGACTTCGTCAGTACTAAAATGCAGAAATATGGGCATGCCATAGCGACCCTTGCTGGTAATAAGCTTGAGTAAATGATGTACGCCATTGATGTTGGATTTTAGGAATACATCTGAACCATCTATGCTGTTGTCTACATGAGTTTCAGCTGCACAGTTAATGACATAATCACAATCCACCAGACGTTCAATTTCATTGATGTCTATGGGCTGCAGATCAAATTCAACCTTGTTGTCATAGGAAATCATTTTTAATTCGGCTTCGCGATCTGGATTGGCAGCATAGGTTATTTTGTCTATGCCTATGACGTGCCAGCCTGCTTCCATGCATTTTTTAGCAACATAGAATCCTATGAATCCCAGACAGCCTGTTACATAGACAATTTTTTTATTAGTTGATGGTTGTTTGTTTTCTGCTAGAAATCCCATGCTCATAATATTCCCATTCTGTTTAAGTTAAGACCACATCCAGTATAATCTGCATCAGTCAAGGTGTTCAGTACGTTTAATTTTATATTGAATCCCTGGTCTTCTATATATGCCTGAGCAACCTGACTAATTTTCTTTTTAGTCAGGTACACCAGGTTTATGTCCTTGATCAGATTAAAATTTTCTACATAGTGTCGGACTATGCGAACAAAATCCGCTTGGCTGATGTAATCCATGTAGCGATCGTTATAAACATCAAAAGTTTCTTTGTTTTCAGCAGCTGCCTGATCAATGCGATTAAATAGACGAGTCTGAGCTATGATACCAAATAATCTGAGGTTGTACCAGTTTTGCCAGCGAAGTACATCCCGAGCAATCAGATTCTTGCTGAGTGCATAGGGATACAGGGGCAACTGTTGTCTGAGCACATATTCGGGTCTGTCAGCACCAGTGCCCAGCTCACAACCAGATGCTATGTTGATTAGTTTACTACCATAACCATTGCAGATATTTTTAATGTTGTCCCAGATCACCAGGTTGGTATGTGTGATGCTGGGAGCCAGACTGGTTACATTGTCTGCTCCAGCGGCCGCACAGTGTATGATGACATTGAAACTTTGACCTGCAAACCAGGACTGTACTGCATTGGCATCCATGAGGTCCAGATCAGTACGGCCCTGCAGGGCTACAACATCATGATCAGTCATCAGATGCTGGGTTAATATCTTACCTATGACGCCATTAGCGCCAGTTATTAGTATTTTCTGTCTTGCCATAATCTGGGAATTCAACTAGTATAGTACTACCCTTGCGTGTATATGCATACTTATAGGCATCAACGATGTCGTCTGAATGTTTTAATTCAACAATGTTGATGTGCTGACACATGTTGGCAAAGGCTTGGGCAAAATTGCCACGATGCTGGTCCTGTGGGTCAACTGGTATTTCAGTACCCACGGCTACTCGTATGATTACCTTGGGATCTACTTTACCTGAACTCATGCTGTGTAGTTTGTCCAGATGATTTACAATCTGATCGGCCGCACACAATAAGAAGTTCCAGCGTGGATATATGGCTATGGGTACATAACCATTCAGAGCCAGGCCTGTGCAATAACCCATCTGAAAGTTTTCTGTAATGGGAAATTCTAACTTCTGCTCGTCGGCTATGTCAATTAAACTGTTAAACATGCCTGTGCCAGCATAACGAACTGCCTGACCAACAAACAGCGTGTTGGGTTGTTGACTCAACCAGTTCATGGCCTTGATTAATTCACGATTGTATAATTCGGTTCTGTTCATTAGAATTGCACCCTGACGCCCGCACCTGCGTGTGGATATTTAGTATTCTTGTATTTGTAGTAGACCAGGTTAGGCGCCTCATAATCAAAGTCAAAACTAGGACTGGCATTGAACAGATACCAGGGTTTGCTACGACCCCAGACCAGATCAGTTGGAGTTTCTACACTGAGTCCATTGTCTTCGATGATAAAGGTTATGGGCAATTGTTGTCCCACTGCATACTTATAGGCTTCGTGGAACGCACCGGTTTCAGCACTCATGTCACCTAACCAGCACCAGACCCATTCGCCATTGCCTTTTAATTTATTGGCCGCAGCAATGCCCGTGGCTATGCTGGGTATGCCACCAACGATGCTGGAACAATGTATCTTATACTCAGGTAGGTTCATGACCATGCTCTTGCCAGCCAGAATCTGTTCTTTTAGATACTCAGGTGGAACACCTTTTAATAAACACTGATAATGGTTGCGCCAGGTAGCACAGACCCAATCTTTTTTAATGTCTATGCATTCAAAGATTTTGCGAATCTGTTCTTCATTGCCATCGTATAAATGTATGGGCGCTCGAATCTCAGCACGATTAAAGCATTCGGCTATGTCGGTTTCAAAGGCCTGTAATTCAGCTGCGGTCATCATACAAATAAGCTCATGAATCCATCAACCTTTTCACCTATGTAGGCAATCTGTTCTGGAGTTATCACTGGACTGGTTCCATGGAAGTAAGTGTGAGTAGTAACATGTGTGGCAACAGGAAAGTTAGTTTTAATTTCATCCTGGTTGGCAAACAGGTTCAGATGCTGATAGGCTGGCTGCAGCATGATGTTGCCAGCAAAATATGGACGAGTCTGTATGAGATTTTCTTCCAGATAGTCCACAATGTCAGCACGTTTGAATGGAGCATCCTTGCGTATGGTCAGAGGGAATGCAAACCAATCTGGATCGCTTTTAGCTCTGGGGCGTGGTAAATAAAAGAACTCTTCGTACTTAGCATAGATGTCAAACAATAATTTATAATTACGACGACGCAACTGACCAATTTCTTCGAGCTTGTCAAGTTGTTTAAGACCCATGCTGGCCTGTAATTCTATGGGTTTAAGATTGAATCCAATTTCATCATACACATACTTGTGATCGAATATCTCGCCAGGCATGCTTGGAATCCATTCATCAAATCGTTTACCACAGGTTCCGCATTTAAGTTTGTTGGCTTCGGGTCCTACACAGTAGCAACCACGACCCCATTCACGTAAACTACGCACAATGGTCTCGGTATTTTTATCTTTGCAGGCTACAAATCCACCTTCACCCATGGTCATGTGATGAGCCGGATAAAAGCTACAACTTGACATTTCACCAAATGAACCCAGAGGTTTACCATCATAGGTACTGCCCAGTCCATCACAGCAGTCTTCTAATAACACCAGGTTGTATTTGTTGACCAGTTCCATAACCTGATCCATGTTAGGTGGATTACCCAGCACATGAGCAAAGGTAATGACCTTGATGTTGTGCTTCTGGATCAGAGCCTCGGCCAGGGTTAGGTCTAGATTAAGAGTTTCGTATTCAATGTCTACGAATACTGGAATAAATCCCATTTGCAGGGTTGGATTGAGCGTGGTTGGAAACCCTGCAATGGGCATGAGCACCTTGGTGCCCGGGGGAAAGTTATGGCCGCGTCGGCTTTTTAGGGCTGCCATCATCAGTAGGTTGGCACTGGATCCTGAGTTGGTTAGGACTCCGTGTTCTTTGCCAAAGTGTTTGGGAAATTTATTTTCAAAACGCAGGCAGTCTTTGCCCATGACCAACCAACCATCTAGTAAGGTGCCAGCGGCAGCAACTATTTCCTGATGATCAAAATAAGGACCTGCATAGTTTACAAAATCCTTGCCAGCGGTCCAGGTCTTGGCCGCATTCTTTTCGGTTACAAATTCTTCAATCGCGTTTAATATTTCTTGTTTATCCATAATCAACCCCGTTTTAGTAAATGACTTTTTCTTTGTATTCCTTGACTAACTCCAGACGCTCATTAGGCTGAGTGCCTGGCCAATGTATGAGCCAATCACCGGTTTCCCATTGACCCCTTTGATCATGCACATCTGTTGTCTTGGTATAGTTCCAAGGTGCAACTTTATACATTTTGTATTCATAACTGTTCATGAAATGCTGTGGCATGATTTCCATGATGTCTGTATACTTATCAGCACTGTCCAGCATGTATTGCTGTTCCTTATACTGATGATGTGCATACTTGCTCATGTTGTCCATGATGTCCTGCAACCAGGCACGAGCTTCTGGAGTGTTTTTAATTAAGATGCTATCACAGTTGATGGCAAAATTAAAATCCGAACTCATGATGATGTGTGGAGCCGCAGCATCTTGACTCTTGGCTTCGGCAACTTTATCTTCGATGCGAGTATTAAAATTGGTCACCAGACTGTCGGTTCCAGTCCACCAGATCCATTCGATGTCGGCATAGGCTTCAAAAGTATCTAACAGGAACTGTATCTTTTCAAAGCCAGGTTCAAATCCATAAAAGTCTTCGGTCTTGGCTATGTAAGCGTAGCCATGTTTTTCTGCATATTTGATCTTGTTGTTGTCCCAGGTTTCTGTTGCCAGTTCCTGATACTTTTCATTGTGCATGGTAGCTATAGCTATGGTCATTTTATTTGCTCTTTCAATATGTTCATCTGATTAATAATTTTGTCGCCAAATCTGTCCCAGATACTGCTGTCAGGTATGTCATTGTAATCATATTCGTGAAACACGCTGTCAGGTATCTGAGCACCTGGAGCGTCGGGAGTTCGATCTGCGGTACTGCCACGCGCTTGCTTTTTAGTTTTAAAATATTCCCAGCTCTTGCACTGATAATGATTGATTCTCAGGGGTGCATGAACTGGATCTGTTCCGGTATTCAGGGGATTATGTATGGCGTTACCTGTTACATCCACAGTTCCGAATTCACTCTGGAACAGATGTGGATTACTGCCACTTATCCACCCGGCTTTCCCTCGTCCCCGTACAATACTTTTGATGTGGTGGTTCGTAACCAGATTGTCAGCACCACGATTAACGTAGCTAGCAGTAACAAGCTCTGGGTCAGCCACCAGACCACTGCTGCCAAAAGCACACCAATAAACACCCCAAGCACTGCAATGGTAATCTCTGATAGAATTGATAACATCTCTTATACTTTCTGCCTCGGTTGGATAATAAAATTCATCCATGTCAGCAAAAATCAAATAATCCACCGTAGGTAAGACTTCAGTTAATGCATGCTGTAGCATAGGATAATGTACATTATAACCGTCTCTGTAGTGAATGTCAATAGAATATCCAGCTGCACGAAGCCGTTCATAGATGCTCTGAGTTTCATCTGTGCTCATGTGGTTGTAGATCACAAAATGATCCACACCCTGGATTAAATAATAACTAAACCATTCTAATATGTACTTGGCTTCATTGCGTTGCATGCTAGCAACAGCTATGACATCACGCCCAGACGTCGTTCCAGTTTCCACTTAAAGCACCTTTTGCATAATCAGTCACTCGGTTTTCAAAGAAGTTTCCATGCACAGGAGCATTGATCATTTCTTCTACCCAGGGCAGAGGATTCTTCTTGCGTTTGAAGATACCCTTGAGACCTAAACTTATGAGTCTGCGGTCTGCAATGTATCTAATGTATTCTTTTACATCGGTTTCGGTCAGGTCTCGCATTGGACCACCTGCAAAACTTAGCTCAATGAACTTGTCTTCGAGCTCTACCATTTTCTCTGCAATGGTATATATGCGACTTTTTAGATCGTCGTTCCAGATTTCGTTGTTCTCTTTGATGTATTCACGGAACAGTTTAATCATGTTTTCTGCATGCTGTGTTTCGTCAACTATGCTCCAGGTAACAATCTGACCCATGCCCTTCATCAAGCCATGGCGAGGAAAATTAAGCAGCATGATAAAACTGCTAAACAACTGCATACCCTCAGTAAAAGCGCTGAACACAGCAATATGTGCTGCCGTGGATGCCAGGTCGCCGTTTTTGTTAGACAGTTCCAGTACGTAATCATGTTTATCCTTCATGGCCTGGTATTCCAGGAATTCGTTATAGGTGCTTTCAGGCATACCCACGGTTTCAATCAGATGTGAATATGCAGCAATGTGCAGAGCTTCACGAGCCGCAAAGCCCATGAGCATCATGCGTATCTCTGGTTGCGGAAAATATGGCAAATAGTTTTTAACATAACCACCGGCAACGTCAATGTCACCCTGTGTAAAGAAACGGAATATGTTGGCTAAGAATTGTTTTTCAGCTACACTTAACTTCTTTTTCCAGTCCTTGACATCTTCTGCCATGGGGACTTCGGTGTGCAGCCAATGACTCTGTTCATGTTTGAGCCAGGCATCATAGGCCCAGGGATAGTTAAAGGGTTTAAAATGATTGCGATTGTCGGTCAGTCTGCTTTTTGCCATGATTGCCTTATTTAGGTAATGGTCCTACGTATTTTGTATATGCTGCGGTCCAGTCAGCTGCAACGTCTTTCTGTACATCAGCTGCATTAACTTTACCATCGCAGATTAGTTTGTGAAGTTTGTTCTCAAGTGCATCTTTGGTATGAGCATTCAATGGTTTAGTTGTATAACTTTGTGGCCAAAGATTTTTAACATCATTAGCACCACCTAGTTCTAAACTGATTAAATGATCAATTTCGTACTTGTCTGATTTTGGATCAATCTTGTATGCAGCAAATACCTGTTTCTTTACGGACTCAGGTACATTGCGAACACCTGGCTGACCAGTATAACCGCTTACGCAGTATTCTTTTGGTGTAACCTTGGTGTTAACTACACCTGGTGTTAATTTTGCGTCTGGTTTAATTGGACTTTCTGCCAACACTGATGTTGCAAATGTAGCAAAACCCAATACTACTAATAATTTCTTCATGTTTACTCCTTGGTTAATAATTCAGGTGAATGTTGTGGTATACTTGACTCTATGCCCAGATTTTCTTTGCGACGTTTTTCTAATTCATAGGTGCGTCTTCGTAAATCACTGCTGCTATATGTATGCTCTCGGGGATGATAGTATAATTCTATGCCTCTGTCAATGCAATACTGCTTGCCCGTAAAATCACGATTTAAATATTCTTCGCTTAGGAATCTTATGTGCATGGTCTGTGTTTTGATCAGATTTAATAATTCTTCTTCGGTGTCATAGACCAGAATTTCATCCACGTATTTACAGGCCTGTAGCTGTACATAGCGTTCATAGATGCTCTGTACGGGTACATTTTTAACACCCGGTCTGTCTATGGCCGGATTGGTCTGTAGTGCTACCTTGAGATAGTCACAGCGTTCTTTTTCCATTTTAAGCATGGTCACATGCCCGGCATGGAGCAGATCAAAACTACTGCAATTAAATCCTATTTTCATTACCAATGTTTCCAAATGTTAACAATAATGTGAATACAAGTTACAATTTCTATGGTTCTTAGAACCCACCAGACTCGGGGATCGTTCATTTAACCTTCGCAGGCTATGCAAACACCATCATCGGCCTGAGCCAGAGCAGTTAGATCAATCTCCTTGATGACTTCGCGCTCAATGCGTTTACTGACCTTGTCTGCCTTGGCAATTTTATCGCTTCGGCAATAGTACATGGTCTTTAATCCCTGTTTCCAGGCCTGGAAGTGAACTGCATGTATGTATTTGATATGGCTGTCGGGTCTGAAGAACACATTTAAACTCTGTGCCTGGTCTATGTACTCCTGACGATCGGCTGCATGCTGTACTACCCAGCGCTGATCAATCTCCATGGCAGTCTTGAACACATCCTTGGTCCAGTCATCCAGGTAATCCAGATGCTGTACACTTCCATCATTGGCTATGATGCTGCTCCAGGCTTCATCATACTTGTCACCGGCTTTTTCTCTCAATATGATGTCCAGATATTTATTTTTATTTAAATGGGATCCTGAAAGTGTATCCTGACGATAAGCATTAGCACGATAAGGCTCGATGCTAGGACTAGTATTTCCCATGATGATACTAGTTGAGGCATTGGGAGCAATAGCGAGCATATGACTAAAACGGTTCCCAGTACCCACTGCATCAGGAGCTTCGCCACGAGCCGCACCAAGGGTTTTGTTCGCAACATCTAATTGTTTCCTTACATGACTAAAAATCTGTTTGTTCAGACTCACAGCCAGGGCACTTTCCCAGGCTAGGTTTCTTTTTTGCAGGAGCGCGTGCCAGCCAAGTGCGCCAATGCCGATACTGCGCTCCCTAGCAGCACTAAACTTAGCACGCTTAATAACATCAGGGGCATTATCAATAAAATACTGCAGTACGTTGTCAAGCATCTCAGCAATATCAGCCAAGAACTGAGGTTCTGTTTTCCACTCATCATAGTTCTCCAGATTAAGACTGCTCAGACAACAAACCGCAGTTCGTTGTTCATTAGTTGGCAGTATGATTTCGCTACAGAGATTGCTCTGATGAACTCGTAGTCCTCGATCCTTAAGCCACTGAGGTAACTGTCGATTTGATTCATCAATAAAATGCAGATAGGGTTCGCCGGTCTGCATGCGCATTTCTAAAATTCTTTGCCAGAGTTCTTTGGCACTGACAGTTTCACGTATTTCCTGGCTGTGTGGGTCCACCAGGTTCCAGCTATCGTCAGCATCTTTGTCCAGCATGCAACGTTCTATGATCTGCATGAAGTCGTCGGTGATGTTGATGCCATGATGCATGTTTAAGCATCGCATATTCTGGTCGCCTGTGGGCTTACGCATTTCCAGGAACATCAGGATGTCAGGATGAGATACATCGAGGTAAGCAGCATAACTTCCACGGCGCGTACGACCCTGTCTGTAAGCCAGACTGCTGGCGTCATACATCTTAAGATGCGGCATGACACCTGTAGACTTATCATCGGCACTGCGAATACCAAAACCAATGCCAACGCCACCCCCAAGCATGCTAAGCCAATTAGTTTCCGAAAGATTTTCAACTAGTCCCTCCGCAGTGTCTTCAATAAAGTTAAGGAAGCAGCTGATCGGAAGACCTCGTTTACTGCGTCCAAATGACAGTACTGGTGTTGCATAGCTGAGCCAGTGCTTTGAACTGTATTCATACAGGCGTTGTGCGTGTTCGGGATTACTACCAAATTGTTTACTGACTGCGGCAAATCTGTGTTGCGGGCTGGTTTCATCATCCTTTAAATAACTTTCTTTCATTCTCAACAAACCTAATTCATCGAATAAGGCATCTCTTTCGAGATTAATTTCCAGTCCCAGATATTGCATGAATGCTTTCCTTAGTAAAAATTTATTATAATATAACCACTACTCAGTGTCGATTAGGGATTTATTTTCTTTTGTTCGCGGACCCAGTCCTGCAGAGCCATTAATTGCTCTCGGACTTCGTAGAAGGTTCCGTAGTTGAGGACGGTGGTGTCGAGGAGTTTACTGAGCGTAACACTGCTGGCTCCTTTAATAGCTCCGCTGGCGGGGTCGGGAACGATGTTTTGGCTGGCAGCATCATGGAGCACGATGGCAGATTCAGGAATAGCACAGTTAGCATCAGCATCTTTGGTAACATACTTGACAATCTGTTGACGAATAGCATTGGATTTTTCCTTGACAATTTTGGTGCGTTCAATATACTTGTAGACTACCTTGTGATTGATCTTTTGGCTCTTGAGCTTAAGTTCGGCAATCTGATGTTCGGTTTCACGAGCTTTGTTTCTCCAACTCATTTCAGTTGCATAACCACCTTCTAAAAAGACACCGGCAATAAAAAAGATGCTGCCCAGTCCCTTGATGATCATGCCATAATTAGCTATGAATGGAATTCTATAGGCTAGAGCGCCAACGAATCCCAGAGCAACACCAACTACAACAATAAAATGCACAAAAAGCTGATACCAGCTGTCTGGAATAAAATGTAAAAACCACATGATTATATAACCCCCGGTTCAGTATATATATGTTTAATCATCTTTAGTATCATTGATCAAAGGAAATATTTTTGCTATGACACGGGCACATTCACGGGCAATTTCCGCATGTTCCTTCTGTGTTCCATTACCATCCCTGACATCTATGTAGTGAATCCAGCTGCGCAGGGTTCCGTTTACATACAGTCGGCTATTGGTCAGCCCTTCGGGCAGGACTGCTCTGGCCTGTTCCTTGGCTATGCCAGAATCTGTGGCCCATTTATAAACTTCATCGCAGTGCTGTATGATTTCCTGTTGTTTTTTCTGCCAGACATGAGCCAGGTATTTTTGTTCAATGTTGTTGTCATCCACGGCTATGCTGTTCTGACGATTTACGGGGTCCTGTAGACGACATTCTCTGATGCTGTAATCCAGGCCCGAACCTGCATCAGTTGGATCTGCATAGCGCTGACTGAATTCCTGAAAGCTAAAACTTCGGTGTCTTAGCAGCTGGCGACCTATGTCTCGGGTAGTTGTAATTTCCATGCACAGGCTAACCATTTCAAATGGACTCCAGTGCTTGTGTTTGATTAAATATTTAAGCAGTTTATCCGCAGTCTTTGCATTGTTCTGATTGCCAGGATTGCTGACTCTGGCGCAATAGGCCACCAGATCCTGTATGCTGGTAACATCATTTTGGTCAATTGCGTCTGGGTCTGGTTGAGTATAACTAATTAATCGAGCCAAGGCCATTATATTTTTCTCCAGGTGTTGAATTTAAGCTGAGCAGTCAGCCCAGCATAGGTATGAGTTTTAATCAGTGTCTGAGCATCTATGCCCTGCAGTATGAGATCATTGATGTCCTTGGCACTGGTATAGTCTGGCCAGATAAACACTGCATAACCTGCGGCTATGATGCGTTCATAGACCTTGCAGACTTCGCTATTGCGTGGCTGGTTGTCTATGATCACAGTTGTTTGTTTTAAGTCTAGTCCCAGAGATCCGAGTTTTCCGAATCCAGTACCACCCACAGCAATGCAATTAGCAAGAAAAAGACTATCAATAGGGCCTTCACAAACATATATGGGTTCCTTTTTATCTAAACGTTCTATGCCAAAAATCAAGGGGTCAGTTTCATTAATGCGTACTGTTATATATCTGAGCGCCTCGTCTCGCATGCCCCGACAGCTTAGACCGGTCAGGGTGCCAGCAGAATTATAGAATGGTATGACCAGGCGTGGCTCATGAGACTGTATGGTGTTACGATATCGTTCGTGTATGACTTCGATGCGTTTGATGTCGTCTATGTGGTATAGTCTGTGCAGCTCGGATTCTGGTATGTGTCTGGCTGCACAGAATTTTCGGACCTCGCTGTCAGCAGGCATGTTGTCCACTCGAGTCAATAACGTATCAACAGGGGAAGGCTCCGGCGCGGAGGTCTGTGGTTGGAACACCGGAGCCTCAAACTTGAACTCTGGAGCAGCATGCGGTCGACGATTTTCGCCATTGGCATAACGCTCCAGAGCATATTCTTTGTACAGCAGTGCATCATAATTTTTTAGGAATGTACCAAAATGCTGGCTGGCATCACAGTTATGACATTTATAATATAAGTCATTGCTCTGACGATAAAAGTATCCCCGAGCAAGATTTTGTTTTTTGCGGCTGTCACCACAGATAGGGCAACGACAGTTGTACAGATAATCACCCTTGCGTTTGAACAGGGGCAGTCTGGGACCAACTAGATTAAGGAATTTTACATCAGTGAATAGGCTCATATGTGTACATTATATAGGTATAGGGTCGGCGTGTCAATTACTTTTCCCAGAATTCAACTGGAACTGCTGCACCAAACATCCAGAGTATGCGAGCTGTATTGCCTAACACTGTAGATACTTCATGCTTATGTTCCGAAGCCAGGTAGCAGTGCAGATCACCTACACCAATGTCAACAACTTCACCGCCGACTCGAAGTACGGCTCCGCTGTCAGCAGCCTGAGTCAGAACATTGCATCTAAGTGACGCCAGACCAGCAAAGCTGCGAGGATCCTGATGCAGATATACATCACCGCTGGGTCGGGTATAACTGGTCACGGCTCCGTAGCTGCCATGACCTTCAATCAGGGGATAGGCTTCCAGCCCCAGATGAGTTCGAATTCGGTCCTGTATGCGATTTACCAGATCTGGATAGCTTCGATTCTTCATGTACAAACGGCTGGTCAGTCTCAGGTCAGTATAGTGACCAGAACTGATGCCTATGTTGACCCAACCTTCGCTGATGCCCTGCAGGGTTATGGCATTCAGGGCCTGACATTCAGACTCTGAAAGAAAGTTTCGTTCTATGTGAATGCGCATACTAGCCCGTGGCTAGAGGTCGTATGCCAGGTATGTTGTCCATGTGATTGGGATTGACACCATCGGGAATAGAATCTGGGTCTATGATGTCGTCAACACCATCACCATCGCGTATGGCATGTATACAAGCGCAGACCGTGTTGGGTTCCAGGGCCGTAATGGTATGCTCCAGTCCTTTTTTAATGTAGATGATGTGTGGAGCTACAAAGGTGCTTTTGCGACCTTCGACCTCAACTTCTACGCTGCCCTGAGTCAGCAGAGTAGGATGATCAAATACATGACGATGACCTGGATTGAAATCTCCGGCGTTAGCAAAGGTCATGAGTTTGATCCAGACATTGCTGATCAGACTTAATTTTACATGCGGATTCATGGGTTTCATGGTGTACCTACGGGTATGGGTGGTAGATTCAGTTTAAGTCGATATCTTCGCATATCATAATCATACTTGAGTTCAATCATGCCACGGGTAACAGTATCCGGAACTTCTGTGTATTGGAATTTGCTGGCTAAATCAGCATGGTCCGCATCAGTGCGATCTAAATGACTGATGGCATGAACTTCTCCGGTTTCGGAACTATAATATATTCTTTTCATATTTTCTTATCTGGTACACGCTGATTCTATATGAGTGTCAATGGAATGTCAATAACTATTTGATGACTATGTCTATCATGTTGCCCAGCTTGCTGAACAACCAACCGCCAGTGATGCCTGCGCCTATGATGATCCAGCGCCATTTTTCCAGGTCTGTTATGCGATCTTCCAGACTCTTTTGCTTCTTGTTGTGGTATTCCTGATCGGTTTTCAACTCTTCCTTGAGTTCATCCAGTCCCTTGATGATGCGACTTTCTGTGGCAGTAATTTCTGTGCAGAGTTCTCGCTGCACCGTAGTGATGCGGCTATGTATTTCTTTGATGTCTTCGGCCATTTCATTGCGTCTCTGTTCGATTAGATTGAAAATATCATCCTGTTTGCGCTCATGCTGGTTGAGTTTTTCATCATGCACAGCCAGCATGCGTTTCATGTCACTGGCTATTTCTCTGAGCATTTCGACTTGGTTTTCTAGGTTCATAGTTTATTTATCTCTATGTAAGTTTTATACCGTTAACGGTAAGAATAACTGCTGGCGACGCTGGTATGGCTGGCGTAACCGCTGTAGCTGCCTGAGCAGGAACTGTATCTAAAGTTACCTTGGTTGGACCATCAGTCCACCAGCGAAGTTCAAATGTTTCATTAGCGGCTGTTGTTCGTAAAAACAAATTCCAGGCCGCTATGACATAGCCCTGAAGACTACCATGACCTGCTGGTACGGTAACAACACTGTTGGTCAGAGCTACATCGGCTCCATTTTGACGAAGCCAAACGTATACATCATGATCTCCATTACCAGTGTCGGTGTTTTTACACTGTATGCTGAATGCTACATTATAGGTGCCAGGATGTACTAGAGTAAATACGCCGGTGCTGGTATTAAGATTAACACCATTGTTATTTTCATCGACATTATTGATTCTAAGCGTCTGTGCACTGGTGGTCAGGCTGGTTAAATTCTGTGTGGAATAAAAGCTGCCATAATAGGCTTGTGCACTAATAACTCCACCACTTACGGTAATGCTGGTATTATCTACTTGCAGTTGATTTTTGTTTGTCCATTTATTAAGTGCACCATCATAGCTAAGGATCTGTGTGTCCACGGACGTTGTTTTAATACCAGAATCTACATCATACAAATCCCACAACCAAGCTGATCCTGATCCAGGACCTGTGGCAGCAATCTTGCTGACCCATTTTTCTAGTTGTTTTACTTTTAATTGTAGGTTGTTGGTTGGATCTAGCAGTACTGGGTCACCCTGACTGATCACAGTTTCTTTGATGGGATTGCGTGTAATATATTGGGCCATCTGATCTGGAACTGATTGAGGTCTGGATGTAATTAAAACTTCTTCTTTGAGGTCTTTTTTCTTAATCTTTTCCCATTTGGCACACCAATAGTTGGCTCGGACCTGAGCACCGCCCCATTTAGAACAACCACCATTGTCCTGCATATAGTTACAGTTATGGCAATTCTGACCTGCTGGCACCATTTTATTGCTGACACTCTGATACAGATCTGGCAGGGCTGCTGGTATGGGCTTGCCGTCGGGATAATGATTCAGACGTTTGTAATCTTCAGTTTCCACAGATTCCTGAGCTGTAATGCTGCCAGCCATGCCACCAGTTGGCTCCAGATTGCTTACAGGATTTGCTCGTTTGTTTAGCTTGCCTGTGAATACCAGGGCTTGTTTACCTACGCGTATTTTTAAATCGGCCTGACGCTGGCGTTCGCGTTCTTCTAAATTTTCCAGATAGGCTATGTCTTCTAGTAACTTAGGATCAGGAGTCTGCCCTAGAAGTTTACTGAGATTTAATAGTGATCTTTTCTCATCAAGTTTTTTCATTGCGAGGTTTTAATCCGGTCAGTTGGGGTCGTTTGCGTCGAGCCATTTTACCCAGCATCAGGTCTCGTCCAGCCAGATTGGGATTGGGTGTAGCCGTAGCCTGACCTGAAAATCCACCACCAACGCTGTTGGCTGCGCCACCAAAGCTTCCACCGCCGCCTTCTTCGTTGAACATACGGAATGTCAGCATGCGTTTACCAGCCAGCAGGTCTGCTACTTCCAGCATGAGTGCTGGATCTGGAGCATGCTGATGAAAGTCTGTTTCCAGATACATGTATTCGTTTTCGTCCAAATAGTGTTCGCGCACCAGAGTCAGAGCCGTGGTCAGATTGGCCAGACGATTTCGTTCCAGAGGCTGACGATTGAACACACGACGTACTCGGAATATCAGCCGGTCCAGCATGGTCCAGGCATCTCGCAGTTCAGGGGTGTTTAGTTGTTCGTCTTTCTTGATCTGGTTACCATTTTTGTCTATGATTCCCAGCCTGTAGGCATCGGTTTGTACTATGGGCTGTACAAGTTTTTTTAAAATTCTATAGGTGATAATGGTGTCAACAAAACGACTCATTGTACTAGATCTTCCTTAATATGTCTACTATGGTCTGGTCCATGACAATCTCTGAGCCCTGGATGCGTGATCCTCGCACAGTAATTGTCTCGGGCATGTAATTTAAAAATACCAAAAATGGTTTCAGCTCGGGCCAGAACCTTTCAGTTATCTTAAAAAACAACAGGTTGGTGGCAGCTTCGACACCAAACACATTGTAAAGAACCACCAGGTGATTAATGACTAATCGTTCTTTGATATCACCAGTGGCCTTGTAGCGTCCTAATAATCTCTTGATGTAGCGCAATCGTTTTAGATCGTCATCGAATTCTTTCAAACCACTGCAGCTAGGATTAGCATAGTGTTTGATAGCATACATTAAAAAGTTTTCATTGGTCAAATTTGTCATCATAAAGTTATTTATCACCAGGTTACCAGCTATTTAAAGTCGCTCGTTTCCAGGTATTGGTTGCTACACAAACATATACATAACTACTGGTCCAGCTTACCTGTCCTATGCTGCCCGTACTGGTGCTATAGGTTGGAACATATCCAGGAATTGGTAAACTTGTTGTACCGTCGGGATTAAACTGCCAGGTAAACGGATAGACCATAGTGTTGCTGATTATTTGTACATTACCAGAACTGTATACCTGAGCCGACCCGAGAGCATCCAGGTAGACACCAGTTATGTCATTGCTAAAATCAGCCGTAATATCAATGGTTTTGTTACCAATAAGTGGTGAATTAACCAGCACCATGGCCGTAGCTGAGGTAGCTTGTAAAGCACCATTTAATATACTGACAGCTAGACTGCTGGCGCTGATCTTGTTGCTAATTCCACCGTGCACAACATAGAGCAGGTCACTGGAAGTTAATCCAGTGACGTAGCTTAGTTCACTTAATTTAGAATCAGCCATGATTAAGCAGCTGTCAGAGTTACTGAAGTATTAGTATTTGGTGAATATGTACCCAATACATTAGTACCATAGGCAGTACGGAACTTAGTACCTGCTACAATGACGTTGGCAGTTGCTAAAACCAATGATGCTGTAACGTTGCTGGCAGCAGTACCTGCAGTGCTGGTATTAGGAGCATTTACTGCACCAGTAATGGTCTGAGCACCAATGATATACACATACGATGTTGAATTGCCCGCAGTAAATGTATATTCAACAAAATTGCTGGTTGAATTACCAACTCGGGTAGCCGTAATGTTGCTGACTGCTGCAGATGTTACGTTGATCTGTTTGACAACTATAGTACCAGTTGTCAATGGTGTTACCAGCTGATCCCAGTGTACACGAACCTTGGCTGTACCACCAGTGGTATAACTTGGGCTAACAAAGTAAGCTGCGGTTACGTTGCTTGAACCAATGTTGGTTTGTAACCCTTTTAAACCTACTAGTACTTCGCCCTTGCCATGACGGCCAGCTGAAGCATCTCTGTGACCTGGACGTATGATGTTCCAGCCACGATTGTCTGCGTATACACGCGTTTTTTGTTCTAATGTAAGGTTTTTTGGTAATACATTACTACCAACCCCACCCTGTTGTCCTCCGCCCCATTGTGGCATGTTATTTCTCCTTGATTGATATCAGACTCGAGCATTTGCACTGTGTACTCGCTGTCCTTCTATCGGTTATTTATCTTCGTCGTCTTCACCAGTTTCATGAGCTTCCTTACTGCGAGGTGCAGGACTCATGGTTTCATGCTTGGTTTTGTTGCCATGGTAAATGTGTCGACTACGTTTACCTGATGGTTGTGTAACAACAAAACTGTATTCCATTTCTCCGTTTTTCATGCGGCTAGTATGATCGGTAACCTTATTACCAGCTTTTTCATGACCAACTACGCGTTGTTTAACTTCGGGACTCATCAATGCTTCCAGAAACAATTCCATGCTAGTATAATAGATTTCTTCTTCGGCCATCTTGTCCATCTTGGTCTGAGCCAACTGTACACCACCGGCTCTTTTGCTGGCCAGTGCTTTGGCATTGGCTTTTAATTTTTCTTCGCCAGGTCTATTTAAATGCGCTGCATCATAGGTGGCATCCATGGCCTGCTGATGAGCTTTGTCTGCATAGCTTTGCATGGTTGTTAATTTTAATTCACTAATGGTTTCTTCTTCTACTAATTTACCATTTTTATATAGTGCTGCATGTATATGATCTCCTCCAGCAGCTTTAATTTTTTTAAATGAAGGACTATTTTTAGTTATCGGATATTTACTAGAACTATGATATACTTGACCAGTTTTCATATTTTTTACTGACCATACATCTACTTCTTCACCTAAAATATCTTTGGCTTTTGCTGTATGATCTGCAGCAGCTTTTAAATGAGCATCAGATGCCTTTTTAGCATCTGCTTTGGTTCCATATTCACCAGCATGAAAACTAGATTTTACTGATCTTGCCATGGTGTTATGAAAACGAGCCATGGCTTCATGGTGACTGGGATCTGCTCTATCATATTCTTTGGCATCTTTTTTATGACCAGCAGCTTCTCTTTCAAGTCTGAGCGCATCAACATGATGACCCTGTGCAGCTTCACCTGAATACGCACCATGATCCCAGGATTCTCTCATAGCATAGCCATAGTGTTTGATATCAACACCATGTTTATTAAGAACTGTTAGGATCTTGTCGCGTGGTTCACTATCCAGTCCTTTGATGTGTTGTTGTAATGCGCTATGATTACCTGTTTGCATGTGTTTGGCAGCTGTATGAAAATCCTTCTTGTCCATACCACCGTGTTTGGCAGCATAGTCAGCAAGTTCTTTAGCAGCTGCATGAATGCTTTCGGTTAGGTCAACTTCTTCCTTGGCCACAATTTTAAGTGCACGATCTATGCCGGCTAGACGTTTAACTGACTTGCCCAGTTCTTTTTTACTGGTGGCCAGATGAGCATCCGCGGATTTATAATCGCCTGCTCTCATGTGATGACCAGCCCAGTTTTGGGAATCTTTGCCAGTATATACATGCTGTGCTGCGTCTCTGGGAGCCTTGCCCAGGTATGCCAGTGCCTTGGCCTTTGATGTTTCGTCCAGACCAAAATGCTCAGCGACCAAAGGATGAACACCTTCATTGGTCAATTTTTCGCGATCCAGATCTGAAGCAGCGGTAACACCGGAAAGCTTTTTAATGCCTTCTTTTTGTTTCTTTACCATCTGATCGGTTTCTTTCTGATCTGGTTTAACTTCTTTTTGCAGGGCTTCACCCATGTAGTCTCTGAGTTTCATGATTGTTATCCTAGTTTTTTACCAGCTGCTGCGGCAGCTTGAAATTTTTCTTTACCATATTTTTTACGACCAATGTAAGCAGCCAGAGCCTCGGGATTTTTAGCACCCTTGGCTGCTAGAGCCTTGGTGGTTTTAGTAAAGCCCATGTAGGCTTCGGCTATGGCTTCGATTTCTTCTAGAGTAAATTCCAGGTCCAGATCAGTTTCTTCAACTAATTCGTATTCTTCTTTGGCAATACTTTTAGCTATGGCTTTGCGACGATTTTTAAGATAGCCATCAGTGCTGTCTTTTTTACCATCGTTGTTGATGTCGTCATCTTCCTGACCAACTGGATCTAATTTAGCTTCTTCTTTGGTGACCTTGGCTTTTTTGCTGGCATGCACATGAGCTTCGCTGACCAAGATGTTTAGACTATCGGTTGGTACTGTTTTTTCCAGGCCGTGTTCAAATAATACGTCGTACCATTCGATCAGTCCCTGAGCATCTGGAGCAGCATGCTGTTCACTGATGCAAGTACCCTGACCCCATTGTGCGTGTTCCACGTGCTTGGCACAGTTATGCACAACTTCGCCTGTGTCCTTCATCATGGTAGCTTCGGTTAATTGTGGTTTGTTGTACATGTTGCGAACCGTTTCTGCAACACTCATTAATTTTTTACCTTCCATTTGAATATATCTCCTAGTTTTTCTTCTGATGCATGTTAATAAACCAATGTGCCAGCTGTTTTGCTCTGGGACTGGCTGAGTCTGAACTTCTTACTGCTTTTAATTGTGCGATGCTTTTGCCCTTGAGACCATAGCGCGCCATGCTGCCTTTGTCCTCAGGATTTCGACCATCCTGAAAGTTTTCGTGGCAGTTCCATTTACGCAGAGCCAGAGCCTTGCGAGTTGGTTCGCCATTGGGCTTCTTCATGGGTCCTTTGCTACCACCCATGCGAGCGCAAAAACTACGGCGTCGTCCAGCAGCCTTGCTGTCTGGATCCAGTTTGCTGGGCGGTGTTGTCACGGCCATGCTTAATTTACTGCCTGGATGCTCTCGGCGATAGCTGGCTATGCCTTTGCGATTCAATCCACCTGAGGGGTTCTTGCCTTCTTTACGAGCCCAGGCTGGTGATGCCTCATCGATGTCTGTTTGTTCATTGCGTGCAGCCCAGATGTTGTCCACCATGTTGGGGTAAGAACGACCTGCTGCCTGGGCTCGTGCCTTGGCTCGGGCCTTGTCGCTGGCACTAAGTTTACTGTGATTCTTTACTGGGTTAGGTTTATCCCAGACTTCTGCAGCTTCGGGTACGGTTTGTCTGACACCCTGTTTAAAATTTGCAGCTATGGTAGGTTTGAGCTTAAGAAATTTTGGTTTCTTAGGCACTGAGCTGGTTTCAGTTGGGTTCTGTGCATGTGTACTTTCCCAGCCCTGTTCAACAACTGGCACACAATTAGGAACTGTGCGACCATTTTTAACCTTGGTGCCCACGGCATGATATCCTTTCCAGCACTGAGCCCGCACTTTACCAAAAGTTTTAGCCATTATGCTCCTCCATCTCCGCTGCCGCCACCGTTGCCACCGCCGGCGCCACCACCCTTGGAGCTGCTGCTCTTGCCCGGATGTGTGTACTTTTTAATAGACTTGTAATAGTCATATTTTACCGGTGGATTTTCTGGATGTGGTGCTTCTTCCAGGTATTGTTTAAATGTTAACATTATCTGCGGTTACGTCTTACACGCTGATGTGTAGTAGCTCGCACACTGCCAAATGTTGCTCGGTTGCGAGGATTTTCTGCACCCTGTGCGTCCATGTGTTCTTTTGGCATATGATATACACCAGCTGCACCATAGAACAAATGCTTACCCTTGGGTGCTTCAAACTGTGTATTATGCACACTGATGGGATGTTCCTTGCCTGAACGTACTACCTTGGTGGTACGAACATGATAGCTGTATGGAGTTTCATGCACGACATGTCCTTCCAGATAATGCGCATCATTGAAGCCCGGGAAGTCATAGCTGCGAACCTTTTTACCAACAATGCCATGGCCTGCGGGTTTTAGTCCCTTGATGTTCCAGCTGCGTTCACCTTCTTTGGTGCCTTCGCTTAACACTTCACCTGTGTGATTTGCACTTTCATACTGTGGATAATCTGTGGCGTCTGTGGTGCTGCGAGCTGTATGGAAGTGTTGTGGATCTTCGTCGGTCAACTTCTGATACCAGTCTGGATGACCATGTTCGGTTTCAGATTTTTCCGTGCCTGGATAAAATTCAACTGTGCAATTCTTACCATCACAGCTAACCACCTGACCAACTCTGTTGGTCTTTAAACACTGAACTAAATCACCAGCATTTAAATCTTCGGTGTATTCTTTGGTGGCTTGTGTATCTGTGGCTGTAACGCCAGTTTCTGCATCAAATTTTTCTGTGCCAGATAATAATGCATGACCCAATAGCGGAGTCATGTAGGCTTCCAGATTCAGTCCTTTGGCCTTGGGTTTGAGTTTGTTCATCTGAGCCGCAGCTTTGAGACCCTGAGCTGCCAGATCTCTGGCCTGACTCATGGGGCCATGTTTGGCTCCAGACTTGTCAGTCACAGTACCTGTGACTGTTTTATACGGTTTGTCAAATGGTGGTTCAGTATTTGCACTTTCCTGTACCTTGCTCATCATGTAGTTAGCACAGGTAGTTATGTAATCATCGCTCAGGGTAATTTTTGTCTGAATCCATTCTGGTAGATTTTCTGTATCACTCAGATGATCCATGAGAGCCTGGGCATTACGACAAATGGTGCGTAATTGTTCCTTGGCCATCTGACCTTCGTAATCATATTCCTGAGGATCACGAGCCTCGGCTACTTCTTTTTTAGCCTTGACTTTTTTCTTGGCATCAACCTTGGGAGTAGTTAAAGAATCACCAGGTGCTCGGCTGGCTGGATCTGCACTTAGGTTTACAGCTGCATCAACCTTAGGCAATTGTTCTGAGCCCATGATGCCTTCTTGTTCGCCTGGGTGGTATGTCGGGGTACGTAATTTAACCTCGGCTTCTTTTAATTTTGATTTATCCATGTTCTTTTCCTCTGGTTTCGGTTCCTCTGGTTTTTTATTAAATGCTCGTTGTGCAATTTCACGGTTCTTGAACCATGTGTCCAATTGTTTGTGTGCTCGGCTCATACTATGCTCAGCAGGGTCTGTGTTATTTTAACGGCCCAGCGACTTACTAATTCTTTGTTGGCACTGTCATGAGCAGCATAGATCTTGATGACTTCGTCTACAAGTTCGTTTTTTTCTGTGAGGCTAATTTCGCCACGTTTAAAATTCTGCATGATCACCAGCAATTCACGAGCCAGGTCGCCTATGGGGCCTTCTTCGTGCTGATGTTTTAATAGTTCATCCATTATCTGGTGCTCCAGGCTTTGTTAAGTACTACCAATCGTTGTTGTACAAGATCAATCCAAATTTCACAGGCTTTTTCACTCTGTGTAAGCTTACCTTTGTTCAGGTTCTCTACTATGCTGGCCGTGGATTCCTTCTGTGGATCATTACGGAACTGAGCATATTCATTCATCCAGTTAGCCTTTTCTATGACCAGGTCCCACTGAGACTTGTCTCGACAATTAAGCCTGCCTGACTCAATTTTAGTGGTAACATAGGCACTGGCCAGAGCCGGATCATGGTCGCGTGGCAAAAATTGCTTGGCTGCTATCATGGCAGTACAGCCATTGAGCATCAATGCCATGGCGATTATATTTATCATTTTCATCATTTTAATATGCTTTTTAACATCCAGTCTAATTTTTTATGAGCCATCATGCGGTCCTGCAGAAAGTTACTCAAACCTATGAGCATGTCAGCCTCAGCACTGTGATAGGCAATTAATAAACCTTCCATGACTATCTGATTGTCAGCATGCAGATTCCTAAACATGTCCAGAGCCTTGGGTATGCTATCTTCTAATTTTATATGAGCCAGATCATCCAAACAGGTTTTATTGTTGGGTGCATAGGCATCTAATTGGCGTACCTGTTCGGCTATGTCGTCCACGGCTTCCAGAGCTTCTTCATAGATTTTACCCAGAAATTTATGATACTGTACAAAATCTGGTCCTTCAACATTCCAATGATAAAAATGTGATTTTGTATAAAAGGCAAAGGTATCGGCCTGTACTCGTTTTAATTCATCGACTATCATTTTAGTCCTCCATTTTTCTAAAGTTGCGAATCTTGCGCATGGTAGCCACATGATTCTGTGTTATTCTGGGATCCACCTTAGGATCTATGCCAGCCAGGGCCAGCTTATTCTGTGCAGCAATTTCTGCGCCGGTTTCATCATCTCGCACACCCTGAGCATGAGCCAGGAATGATCTGAATGGATTGATCAGGGCAACTGGTGGTTCTGGTGCCTCGGCTATGACATCCACATCCTTGATCCAGCGTTTGAAGCTTAGCTCTTCGTTGACCTGTACGGTTACATAGGTTGGTCCGCGATATACAATGCGACCTGTGAATCCGGTCTGAGCGTCTTCGACTATGGTGCCTAACCTGAGATTCTGTCCTCGCAGATAGCTTTCGCGATCAAAGTCATCTTTATGTGTCATGCCAGACAGCACATCGTGGTATAATTCACGGCTATGGTTTTCGTTGGCTGCAATTTTGCTGGGCAGGTTGGCTTTGAACTTATCAAAGTTACCAGCCTTGACATGCTTACGCATATCCGTACCACTGATGCCTTCTTTGCGTTCGCCAGTGTTTACGCCAGAAATTTTATCAAACTTGTAAAAACCATGAGTACTTTTAACGCCATTGTACTGACGCAATAATTTAAGATGACCTGCTGCACGGTCGCCACCGCCGGCTATGATCAGATGTTTGATGCCAGCTTTATGAGCTGCTGTTGCCTGATTTAATATGTTTGGCTGTTCTGGTGAACTGGTGCTGATGCTAGTGTTGGGTAAATGACCAAAAGCTCGTTTCAGATGTCGTAATTTTTGTTTGGAATTCAAGGGATTCTTATTGGCATCCTGAGTATGACTACCAACTATGCTCAGTTCTGCTCCGTGCTTCTGAGCCAGGGCATGAGCATTCAGTACATTTTCTTCATGACCACGCGTAGGTGGATTCATGCGACCAAACAGCAGTACACGACTGCGGGGTTTAGCGGTTTCGACTAGTACCTGTTTAAAGCTTTTCATTGGTTATCCTCTGAACGATGACGTTCAAAACTTCCGTTGGGTTTTACATGAAACGCATGAAATTTTATGTGCGGGTATTCATGTCTGAGTTGTAAAAAGTGATTCAGATTATGATGACTGTCATCATACATGGTTACATGACCATATTTATGGCTGTCTAAATGACGTCTCAGCACCCTATTTTTAGCTTCGCCTGGACTGGTAACACCTTTTTCGTTGCCAGCACGGTGTACATGTATGTGCTCTATGGGTATGCCCTGTTTTTTAAATGTGTCCAGGAACTTGTTTTTATTATCAAAATCTGTACGCGCAGTGTTAAAGATGATCTTGCTGTTTGGGTGATGTTTACTTATGTGAGCATGCAGATTTTTGATCTTGTTAATCATGGGCACTATGGGTTTGCTTTCTTTATTAAACTTGTCGGCATTACGAAACTCTGTAAAGTCATAGTGATGACCCGCAGGCAATCGATGTGTATTAAACTCGCTATTGGTTAGCTTCTGTACTACCTGACCCTGCTGATTTTTAACATGAATCTTGGCCGTGGTATGGAACAGTGTGTCGTCAATGTCGGCTACATGCAGCCAATGCTTGCCCTGTTCGATATTTTCTCTGACAAAATCTTTGAAGTTTATCATGCTGATTGTTTATACACTTTCCCGTTGTCTATGTTTTTAGTTATGTTGGCTGGTCTGGCTACTCGTACCTTGATGCTGCCCAGCCCCAGTCTGCGATGTGCTTCTAGTCTGTGGTGTCCATCTATGACCTGATGTGTGGCACCGGACTTGGTTGGTTTGGGTAATTGTCTCACCACAACTGGCGGAACCTTACCACCGTTGCGTATATGCTGCATCATTTGTTTAACATTCTGTTCGCTTTCTTTGCTGGCAGTTCCCTGCTGAGTTTTATCAGCATCTTCCCAGGTAGTTAATTTACGTATGGGCATGGTTTTGTGAGCCTCATCACGTCCTTTGTTTACCACAGTTGATCCAATCTGGGTGCGGGTATCTATGAGTCCAATCTTGGCTATTTCGGTCAGGTGTTGTTTAAAAGTTTTCATTTACCAAAACCACCCTTGTTTAAATTAGCCTGACTAAAACCACCAGTGCCGCGATTTATGAGCTTGGTGGGTCGATTTTCTTTGGTGACTGCTACAAATCCTTCGGGCCCTGTCTTAGCACCATTGATGCTGTAGCCATAACCGGTCTGATCGGCTCGTTCCAGAGCTGGCATCAGTGCATTTTTAGCATTTTGCAGATGCTGATGCATGGTCAATAGCTGTGTTACTGCTGGCGCATCGGTCTTGAGTCGGTTCAATTCTGTGTTCATCTGAGCCTGCTGAGCCAGTTGTCGTTTTTCTGTCTTATAACCAGCTATGGCCTTGGTGTGTCGTTCCTTGATGTGCTGAGCCAGCCCCTGTACGGTTGGAGCCTTGCCTTCGCGCACTGTGCGATTAATATAGGTGTTTAGATGTTCCTGCATGTCTGGATCCCGCGCCAGACCAAATACATTGTGTCGGTCTGAGTTTTTAAATGCTTCGCCAGCAGCATTCATTTCTTTCTTGAATGCATCGTGTTCGGCTGAGGTATAGGCAGTTTCCTTCGTGGGTTTAACTGTGGTGTTCCAGGTATGCAGATGCACTGCTGGATCGGTTTTGAAACCACTGGTGTCAGGTGTATAGTTAGCCTTCATGTCAGTGAGATTGCGACCTTCATAGCCTGTATGTACTGCAAAGCCAATCTGAGCATTTTTAATCTGTCTGCCCTGTTTGCTGTTTTTAGGTGCGCTATAATCTATGAGCTGTGGTTTAAAGTGATAGTTATTGCCGTGTTCAGTAACATCCTGATCGGCTTTGTTGTACAGGAAGTCACCCTGGAACACACCCACAGGCGGCGATACCTTGGGCAGATATTTGAGTGCAGCCTTGAGCTTGCTGACCAGACCCGGAGCATGTCCATGGTTCTTTTCGATGTCAGCTGTAGTATAGTTAATCTTGGGGTTCTTGTTAAAGGCACTTTTAGATGCCACAAAAAACTTGTTGTTTTCTGGGTTACGACCAAACACTATGCTGGGCGCACCATCAAACTTGGTCATGAGTTGTGTGCCGGTGTTGTGCCCCTGCAGGGCCTCGGCTGTGGTTTTCAATGTGTTAAAGGCGTGATGGAATCCTGCTTCACCACTCTTGATGATGTGGTCTTCAGGATGCTCCAGATGCGTTAATTTTTCTTCCGTGGTGGCTTCCACCAGGAAACTGCTGAATGCTTTCATACGTTCCATTGAAATATAAAGGTTATTACGTATTTATATAAAACTATACATCTAGCCCTATGACCGCACTGACTTCTTTGGTGGAACTCTGATGTCTGAGACCAACCCAATCGTGGTATTCCTGAGCCCAGTTTACGTCCGAATAGAAGTTATAGGTCAGGGTGCTGTTTTTAAAGTCGCTGACTGCATAGGCCACGTGTCGGCGACGAAGTACTTCGTCATAGAACATCTGATAGAAATTGTATTTGGCTCCGCTGTCTTTGCGGCTGCTTTCCACCAGTATCTTATCACACAGGTAAGCCAGGGGCACTACCTTGATGGGAACATCCTTGAGATTGTTGTTCAGAAAGTCCGTTATGTATTTTAGGTCTCGTTTATCGGTCAGCAGGGTGCTGAGGTCAGTCTGTGGTGTAGCTGTGCTTAACTTGTCATTGATCTTTTGCAATACGTTTTTCAGGGTGCTGACTGTGCGAACATTAAACTTACTGTTCAGCACACTTTCTATGTGCTGACGATCCTGGTCTATGAGGTTTATGATGCTGAGCATGCTGGCTCGGATACCGGTTTTACGGTCATTCTTACCATAGGCTTCCATGATGCTGCTGGCTATGACCTTGGGTCCAACCTGGGCCATGCGTTCCTTGGCACTGGGTAATTCTTTGTACCAGCGATCAACATCGCTTACACGATCAAATAAACTGTCAAATTTAACCGTATTGGCCTTGGGGCTGCTGACCTTGCTTTTTACAGATATCTTCAGTGAGTTTTCTTCCTTGGCATCGTTGCTGATGCTGATAAAGTAATCGATTAGAGGAGTAGTAGCACTTTTAGGTATGTAGATCTTGAGCTTGACATTCTTTAGATCCATTTTTTTGGGTATGCCCAGTACAGTACGTATTTTGGCATCATTGGCCTTGAGCAGCACTGCCAGTTTAACTGCACTTAGAATTTCAAAGAATTCGCTGGGCACCAGCTTGGTAGGGAAGTCCGGAAGTCTGTAACTGGTCTTGGTATCGGCCGCAGTCATCTGCAACAGGTCCGCTATGATGTCCCGTTCCTTGGCACTGATGTCCACGGTTTTTAAATAGGCCAGTACATTGCTGACCATGCCTGCGGGTTCTAACCAGGTATTGACTATGCTGGGGTTTATGTCCTTGGGCAGGAACGCTGGCTTGGTGCTTTTGGCCTTGTCCTTGGCATAGATAAAGATTTCCTTGCTGCCCAGTGTGATCTTACCGCTGGTGTCAGCTTCGTATTTTATGGCCAGGTTAGGTATGATACCCTTCATGAGCTTGGCCAGCTGTTCTAAAATCTGCTGACGTTGCTTTCGGCTCTGACTGGGGCTCGTGGTATTGACCATGATGGTATAGGTCTTGGCCACCTTGGTGATGTTTTCTTTGCCATGGTTCTTTACCATGAATTTATCAATTGTTGTTATGTCCTGTGCAGTTAATGCCATGCTAACTCCTTGATGTACAAGGCTATTTATCTAGCACGTATTTGTTTGTTGGGGGTAATATCAGGATATAGCCTAGTACAAACAAATGTGTTCTAGGCTGTTTCTGGGGGTCGTGTCTAAATTATAGACAGAAAAAGTACTTGTAAATCAATGGGTTAGTTTCTTAGGTTTCTTTGCTCTTCTATAAAGGCATCATAGCCAATATATGGTTGTTTTTTACTTACTGGGCTACCCCATTCTTTAAATTTACTCCAGGGTATGATATGTAGGTAGTTAGTTTTACCACCTGAGTTTGCTAGATAATTTAAAATTTTATTTTTTGGAATAACTAATAGATCCAAAATCTTTCCGTTTTCATCATCAAATACACCAAAATAAGTATCAATTTTTTTAGTTTGTAAATGATCGGAACTATTAATATGCCAACTAGCACCTGCAGCATATGCAAAATTTTTCTTTTTATAACCAATACCACCCTGCGGACCAAAGGTTAAAAATTTAGGTGTAACAAAAGTCGATTTAAATTCACTATCTACTAACTTTCCATTTTTTAAAACTACACCATCCGCTCCAGTGCTTCTATCTGCATAAGCTAGGCCATTACATAAACTAGCTACTAGGATATCAAAAATCTTTGGGGATAAAGCTAAAGCAGTTCTTTCGCCTGCTCTATTTTCATAGGTATGAAGTTTTGTTAAATCTAATTTTTTAAAGTTATTTTTTATAACCTGATCCATGTAGATTTTGTTTTCTTTTATTCGTCGTTTAGCTTCTGTTATGGATAGTATTATATCACTCATCATCTTCACCTGAAATAGTTCGCATAGCGGCCTGTATCATGTCATTGACAATTGAATCTGCCTGAGTGTCGCGTATGACTATGCCCAGACCTTCTAACTTATCACAAAATACATCCATGGCATCGCAGGCACTAAGGACTATGCTGGCTTCCAGCTCTTTGGCCTTGCGTTCTTCCTCGGCCCAATTCAAGGGCAAATAACCTGGCTTACTCATAGTACCTCCATAATAAAGAACCTACTTGGGTCTATACAGATCATTCTGCACACACCCAAGCAGGCTGCTTGGGGGATGGTAAAAGGAATTAAACCACCCAGTTGGTCGTGCTATTACTTGTTAAATGCTTGCGCGCCAAATACTGCATAGGCTTGTGCAACCATTTCACGGCTAGGTTTGCCAAGACGGTAGAATGTTTTATTGTCTTTAGCACGTGTATTTGCATACACGCTATAA